>JACLAB010006510.1_pt1 | contig 17383 bp, 25 predicted proteins | sample 8027921 | NCBI WGS metagenome assembly JACLAB01 (sample SAMN15725117, study PRJNA655200) | protist metagenome | isolation source: fluorescence activated cell sorting (FACS) single amplified genomes of... | place: USA: West Boothbay Harbor, Gulf of Maine | collected 2000-07-19 | reverse complement strand
CACTTGATTTTATTGTACTCATTTTATTCTCCAACCAAATACTACTAATTCTTTATCATTATTAGTATCTCGTATCCTTAAAGTTGTTCCTGAAGGGTTAGTCCACTCAATTGTGCCTGTTTGACTAGCGTGTGAAAGAGATGTAAGTGATGAACCATCACTAACAACATAACCAATTTCAGATTGTGCTGCACCTGTTACAGTTACAGAAACAAATATGTAAGTGCCAGCAGTTGATAAATTAAAATCTTGATTTTGTGCATCTGAAGAACCAAAAAGGTCTGATACGCTTCTAGGATAATTTACTAAATTTTCATTACTTAATATTGTACTCATAATATTTCCTTTATAAAGTGTATCTAATAACTACAATACCAGAACCACCATTGCCAGAATTTGTATTACCACCAGAAGTTGTAGATACTCCGTGTGCGCCATTACCAGTATTTGCTGCTTCGTCACTTGAGTTGTCATTACTAGCAACTCCATTTCCACCTCGTGCGTATGTCACATTTGAGCCAGTTCTAAAATCGTTTGCACGACCAACACCACCAGCAGCAGTTCCGCTATTTCCAGCAATACCAGCTCCACCAGCTCCACCTCCACTTCCAGAACCAGTTGTACCACTACTATAATTAGCACCAGCACCACCAGCATTTCCATATCCAGTTACATTTGTAGTTCCAGAGTATGTGTTTTGACTTGATGCACCAGCAGCTCGATTTGCTTCAGCACCACCTGCACCTGAACCGCCTGCTCCACCATCTGTTCCGTAGTCTGGACCAGCACCACCACCAGTAGCAACAATACTGTTAAAAGAACTATTTCCACCAGCAGAACCAGCAGCAGATACACTTGTGTTTTTTGCGCCACCAGAACCAACAACTATAGAATAATTTCCAGCAGCTATTGTTTGCGAGGTTCCAACAACCATACCTCCAGCACCAGCACCTCCAGAAGCTCCTTGATGACCTTCAGCTCCAGCAGAACCTCCTCCTCCTCCAACAAGTAAAAAATCTACAGATTTAGAAGCAGCAAATGCAATATCTCCACTATTTAAAAATACGTGCGCTCTATACATTACACCACCACTAGAATACTCTGATACCATTCCACCCGTAATAAGTCCGTTAGAAATAATACTATTCACAGCAGCAGCTTGTGCCGTGGTAATACCGTGAGCATCTAACTCTGCTTGTGTTGCTACATCTGCTGCAACTGTTCCAGCATCGACTGTACCATCAGGCAATCCACCAACAGCTAGTCCTGTTACTGTGCCTGAACCATTAATTACTATTGCCATTCGTTACTCCTATAATGCTTGTGCATCTATCATTTCTTGATAGGCTGTCTTTACTGAGTCAGTCCAAGTCGCTGTAGCTACTGCCTGTACTCTAGCATCTTCACCACTAATGTCTGTGTCTGCCCAAGAGCCACTAGCTTTAGTGCTAGGTACTACAGCGTGTCTATGAAATGATGATGACAATACTGCTCCATCTTCCTTGACTCTTGTTGCTGTGCGTACTTGCACTTGCCCCATCTCTAATACTTCAATCTTGTCTACTACTGTTTCTTTTGTTAATGCCATTATATTCTCCTGTTATTAAATATCCGTTCTAAGAATCCACTTAGAATAATTAAGTTGCTGTATAAACTCCAGCTACTTGTACATAGTAACCTGTTCTTACTATACTCCAAGGGCATCCTGGATCTTGACCTATACCAGCTTTAAAAGTAATTTGTGAACCAGCAGCATTTACAACGCAGGTAACAAGTGGTTGAGAGCCTGTTCCTGTTCCATAAGTTGTAGTATTTGCAAATCCTGATACAGAAAGCGGGCTGTGTTCACCAAAACTACTTGTAAAAGGTAGCCCAGTTATAATAGCAGTACCTGTATAACTTCCTACATTTGTTATATAACCAGCACAAGAAACGAAAACTGTTCTACCAACTTTTGTGTATGTAGAAGTCCAAGTACTTTGTGCCCAACTCCCAGCTGAACCTGTACTACCTTTAAATACTGGGCTCCAAGTACCTTCCTCATAATCGTCTAAAGCATTGGCTGCTGCTGTGTCTGAATTAAAAAGAAGTCCATCTGCTGTAACACGCAGTCTAGGTGTGTCATCAATTGAAAGTCTAAAATAACTATTAGCTACATCTTGTCCTTTGTCTACATCAATAAGGAATCCTCCAGCACTATGATAAGCAACTGAATATGAAGTATCATCACTATCAGTAAATGTAATTTCAGGATGCGCATCATTAATTGCTAAATCACCAGTAAGAGTAGCACCAGTAGAAGTTGCTTCAAGTTTTTTAGTTCCTGAATGGTCTAGCTGTGCTACACCACCAGCAGTCGTTGCTAGTGTGCCTGTAGAATCAGGTAGTGTAATTGTTCTGTCTGTATTGCTACTAGGAGTAGTAACTGTAAAAGTACCAGTTCCTGTACCGTGACCTTCAATCTTTACTTTTGACATCTATATCTCCTAAGCTATAACCCAGGTACTACCTGAGGGTATTGTAACACTAATCGAGCTGTTAATCGTTATTGGTCCTGCTGATAATGCGTTATTGTTATTACTAATTGTGTAATCTGCTGAAATAGTATTAGCCATTTCGTATAATCCTTTAGTTGTTGTATTAGCATCTGTGTCTAATACTCCCCAGGATGCTGCAGATCCATTAGTTGTTAGATACTTACCACTATTACTACTTTGTGATGGTAAAGCATCTACTGCTGCCCATGTTAGTCCTCCTGTGTTTCCAGACTGAGCAGATAAAAACTGTCCATTGCTTGGTGTGTTAGATACTTTTAAATTAGCTTCATCAACTACGTTATCTGCAATAGTTAATGCAGTTGCTCCTGTAACCTCACCTGTGTGCGTAGCATTGCCTGTTTTAGCTGTATTTGCAGCAATCTCTGCATTAATAGAATTAGCTAACTTATCTGCAGTCACTGCATCGTTAACTATTTTAGCTGTTGTTACTGAATTACTAGTAAGATGTGTACTATTAACTGTATCACTAGACGGTATACCAATATCTACTTCTTGTCCCTGGTACACTCCCCAAAATGCATCTCCACTTGCTGGTGGTGAACTAAATACAATATTAGACCCTGATACTTTAAAACCATTTGCTCCTGTATCATCAGGTTGTTGTATTACTCCATTAACTCCAACTAGTAACTGTCCTGATTTAGCAGGTGTTATTGTAACTCCTCCTGATGCTAATGCAAAAGATGTAAGTGATCCATTAAAGCTACTAGCTATACTATCAACTATTTGGTAGTTACCTATATTAGCTGGACTGTTACCTATATAAGCCATTTATTACTCCTTAGTCTGCTACTAAACTTACAAATGCTGGGTCTACTTCATCAGTAGGGTTAGCTGTAAAGTGTGTACACATATCTATGTTTCTAGTTGCTGTTGTTGTAGCTGGTCCATAAGTTACTGTGCCATCTTCAGCAGTATTCTTAACCTTTCTTGTTTCAGTATGAGGTTTAGCTTCATATGCTTTTATTTTAGCCATTGTGTTACAAGCTGCAATAGCTGTTTTAATTGTCTCATGTTCTGAGTATAAAGCTGTAGCGTATGTAGCTATATTACTAGGTACTGCTGTACCTCCTTTACTAGCTCTACTCCAATACCAATCTATAGCTGCATGCCTACTAGCTGCTGCTGAATTAGCTTTTTCTAGCATACTAGATCTAAGTGTAGCTAAATTTCTTGCTGTACTAGCGTAAGTTCCTACAACCTCTGAGCCACTTGTGTCTACAGTAAACTCACCATTCCAATAGTATCTGCTATCAGGAGTGACTTCTCTGTAAGGTTTAATGCCTAGTGAAGTCAATGTCGCACTATCCTTAAAGATTGTTCTAGGATAAAGCACATCACTAATCTCCATAGATTTAGGTGTTTTAATTATTGCACCGTTGTAATACCACATATTATTTACTCCTGTTAATTGTTATCATCTCGCATTACTAAACTTAAAGGGTACTGAAGCAAATGCTAAGTAGATGTAAGTTGCATTATTTTCATTAGTGTTGTCATCAGTTGTCCGTATTTTAAAACCATTTGAAAAGAAATCTTTTTTACAATCAGCAGATGGGTCTGTATATTCTGCTGCAGTATCATTAGCAAGCATAACTTTATCAACTACATTACTAGGACTTGATTTATTATTTGCTATCATCCAATGTCCAGTACGACTTGAAGGTTTTATCATCACAAAAGCTGGTCTAAACCCTGTGTACACAAATGTACCATCAGCATTACCATTTCCAGTATATGAACCAAACTTAGAGTAACCGTCTTTTTCTGCAAAAGCATATATTACATAAGTATCTCCACTACCATTAGACCTATTATCACTACCTAAACTAATAACAGATGCAGTTGGTGCGGTGCTGTTAAGTGTTGTTCCATTAGCTGCAACAGCATCAGATACCTCTAAATGAATTTTTTTAGTATGGTCTACAGCAGGAGGAAGGTACACAGTCCAAGTATTAGCAGCATTTCGCCTTCTAATAATTAACAAATTAGGAACTACACCTAAAGAATGACCAATAGTATTACCAGCAGTACCGCTTCCTGTATAGGTAATAATTTCAAACCCAGCATCTACATTTACAGAAGATACTGTAGCTATAGACCTTGCACCACCAGCAGATAAATTTGAAGATGTTCCAGCTTTCCAGTTCCAAGCTAAAAAGTTGTCAGCAGCACCAGAATCATTATTAACATTGCCTTTATTTCCTAAAGTAAAACCATCTGTATCAAAAGATTTTACTGAGGTAGATTCATCAGCTTCTGCGTGTGTACCACTAATATATAACTGTTTATGAACGCCTCTTACAGAATCCCAAACTGAATGATGATATGTTGCTGTTCTATGTTTTAACCAAACCCAATCTGGTTGAAATCCAACACCAGTTACTGCGTGTGTAGATGCACCATCACCAGTATATAAAATAGTATTAAAATGCTTACTAGGTACAACAGCTACATCTGGCAAGTTCTTTGTACATAAAGCTAAGAAGCCAGTTGGTGGTGTGTAGTAGAAATCACCTATCTCATTACCATCTTGATTGCCTTGTGCTGTCTTGTTACCAGCGAATGAGGAATCTTGACCGAAATTATGTATATCATCTCCAGTATAACTAGCATTTCCGTGTTTGGTATAAGCAGAAACGCCTGTCATATTAGCATTTAAAGTATCTGTTTGACCAGAACCAGCAGAGGGGTTACCACTACCTTTCCACACATTATTCCTAGCAAACCATATTTTGTTATTATCTAAGTCAAACGCACACGAAATAATTTCACCATTAGCACCTGGAGATGCCCAACCCATTGTTGTGTTGTTATCACCATAATAGTATTGACCAGCATAAACGTGATATTGGTGTAGACCTGCACTACTATAACCAGCAATACCAGTATGGTAGTTATTACCAGCAGTTTTTCTGTAAACTTCAAAGTACCATTTACCAGAATTAACTCCAATAGTTCCAAACATACCAGAAGCACTTGATGTACCATTAGGATTGTATCTAAGATTACCTTCTGAAAGAGCAGCTAAACCTCCAGCTGAATTACTTACTGGATTCCAAGTACAAAAGTTATTCGTAGGACTATCAACAGATATATCTGACTCTGTTAGGTTATTACTTGTCCAGTCATTATTGTTACCACTTTGATCTAGCCAGTATGCGTACTCTCGTTTGTCAGCGAAAGCTGCATATATGTAAGTACCACCACTAGCGTTTACTGCTGCTGCACTTGACTTTAATGTAAATCCAGTAGAAGTAAAATCTAATCTTTCATCATTTTGTTCTGCAATATTAGCATTTGCGTGTAGTTCATTGTCATCTGTTCCACTAACATCTGCCCTAACATTGTCAATCATTATCCAATCATTTGCTGTGTCAGTTCTTTTTAACATTACAAACGCTGGCTCGAATCCAGTTGTTATAGCGTTAGTTGTAGAACCATTACCACTAAAACTTCCAAACTTACTATACCCAGTTACACTATGGAAACAGTAGGCTATCATAGTTGCACTACTAGCATTAACAGTAGCGTGTGAACCTAATGAAATTAATGTAGAACTTGGGTTAGTGTTATTAAACCAAATACTATTGTTATTAAAAAAAGCAACAGATGAATTAAGTTTGCCGTGATGTGCAGAAGAAGATATACCAGAGATATTTGACATATTAACTGCCCAATCATCTCCAGCAGCATTCCTTCTTTTTAAAATAACCATTTCAGGAGCAGATGACAGTCCGTGTCCTACAGTAGCATTAGCACCTGTGCCTGTATAAGAAACTATACTCTGTCCATAAGTAGAATTTGCTCTGACAGTTGAAGTAATACTTCCATCCGTGTTAGTAAATGCTGGTTTAGAACCTGAAGGACTAACAACTGAAGTACCTGTTATAGTTAAAGACAATGAATTTGAAGAACTATCAGTAAGAGTCGTGCTTGATTCGCTTGGTGCATTTAATAAAAATAAAGTATTACTGTCAGAAGTAAATCTTGCTTGTGGCGTTTCAAAATTATTTGATGTGTATCTAGCAACATTAGAAACTCTAAGACTGTCTAATATAATTCCAGAAAATTCACTAGCACCATCTAAAGCACCTACTGAAGCAGTTTGTTCTGAATAATCATTGTTGTCTGTAGCACTATCTTTTTCTACACCATTTACATAAACTTTTAATGTTGTTCCGTTTCTAACATAAGCTGTGTGATACCATTGACCAGTTGCATATGTTCCACTAGCAGATTCAAGTATTCTATCATCTCCTACACTATACCAAACTGCCATTCCATTAGCATCTGTACCAGCATTGAACCCTGTTGTGCTTCTTGTAGTTGAAAAAATAGTATCGTAGTTTTGTAAAGAATCAAAATAAGTCCAATACTCTACTGTAAAACTTCCAGTACCTAATGCTGTTCCTAGTTCAAAAACAATATCATCATCAGAGTTATCAAATTGAATTCCTGTAGAACCTACATTAGAAGCTGGGTTACTCATATCCCAGTTCCAAGCTACAAATGTTGAACCATTATCATTTACACTTCCACCAGTACCAAGACTAAAACCATCTGTGTTAAAAGCAGTTATATTAGAAGTGCTAAGTGCTGATTCAGCATAATTTAGTTGTCCATATAATGTCCTTCCAGCTCCTCTAACACTATCATTTATCATATGCGATGTTCCAGAAGCACTCCTCTTTTTTACCCAGAGTAAGTCTGGCTGAAATCCAGTACCGCCTATATAATGATTAGTCGCACCATTACCTGTATAAATAACCGTACTAAAACCTTCTACTGTATAGTCTTGTTTAAACGGTAGGTAAAATCCATTAGTACCATAAGAGCCTGAATACTCTATAGGCTTCCATTCACCGTATGTACCTGTTTTACCGAAGTCTGCTGGGGTTAAGGCTTGTCCATCTATGAAGTTTACTTCTGATAGATAAGCATTAATAGCGTGACCACTATCAATATGAGTTCTGCCAATAGAATGCTTTGCAGCTTTATTTATTCCATACTCGTGGTTTTGACTAGGGTAGTTAATTGTAGAAAAAGTAGCTGCTACACCATTAATATAAAATTTTATTCTATTTGATGATGTACCTTGCGTAGTGTCTACAGCTAAAAGTAAATGATACCAAGCAGAAGGGTCACGCAAAGCTGCATCTGTTGTAAACTCTTGACCAGCAGATTCTGCAAATCTAACATTAGTTTCTAATCTAAGAAATGCCCTATTACCATCTGAATCTGCATCACCACCTTCAAAAAGCCAACCAGTTGTTTCTGATTTACAAGGTTTTACCCAACAACTAAAAGTAAAAGTTCTACGATTACCAGCACTAGCAAAAGTTTTAGTTAAACTCGTATTTCTAGCTTTGTCAGACTTTAGACTCTGCTCTAACTCGTAGTCAGTAGCACCACTAGGTATTGCGGTTGATTTTATTAATGCCATTAGGTGTAGATTGCCGAGTTAGTCATATAAACGTTAGTACCATCTGAAAAATAAGCCAGTAAGTACGTACCTGCTGTAGACACAGTTGCTAAAAAGTTAGCATCTACTTTAGTATTAGCATGTGCTGCAACTGTATGTCCACCTGAATTAATAAGTAATATGTTTCCTGACTGTGCAACGATAGAGGTAAAAGTCAACGTAAAGTTACCAGCAGGTGTGCATTTAAAGTTATTACCCGCAGACATAGCAAATGATCCATCGTTGTCTGTAGTAATTGTTCCTATTGCATTAGCTGATACAGTAACTGTTCCTGTTATAGTGCCACCTGCTTTAGGAAGTGCAGCTCCAGCTGTTGTCGTTGTAGACGTTAATACAGCATCTCTAGCTGAAATATCTATACCATCTACTAAATTTGTACCCATGACAAGATTTCCTGTCATTGTACCGCCAGCTTTAGGTAATGCGGCAGTTGCTACTCCACTTACTACATCAAGTTCTGCCTGGGTTGCTGTATCTGCTGCTAATTTTGCTGCAGTAACTGTGCCATCAGTAAGATAACTACCATTAATAGTATCACTACTCCCAAACTCTCCTAATGATGTTACATCTGATCCTGTAAATATCGCTTTTACTGGTATTTTGGCTGCCATTATGTCACTCCTATGTTATCTGCGCTACCATCTGCTTTAAAAAATGGAAATTGTCCGTTAGTTATTGCTATATTGTCTGCACTTCCGTCAGCTTTGAAAAAAGGGAATTGAGTAATGCCAGCTACTGCCCAAGAATTGTCTCCTCGTAAAAATGTAGTAGCACTTGCTGTACCTGTTGCACTTAATTCAGATAATCCAACAGCATCTGCACCTATATCTGCAGCAGTTATCACTCCATCTAAAATTTTAGCGGCTGTAATACTATTATCAGGGATATCAGAAGCAGTTACGGGAACTCTTGCTGGCTGTTTTCCTATATATGGCATATTATTTCCTCTTTTTTGCAGTTTTAGCTGCACGTTTAAACTGTTTACTTGTTGGTCTTCCTTTAGCTCCTTTTTTCTTCATTCTTTCTTTAGAGCCTGCTTTAATTCTTTTACGTTTAGCGTGTATATTCGCGTATAAACCTTTTCCAGCCATAATTATTTTTTCTTTTTGTGTCGATTAGCAAAATTTCTTGCAGCTTCTACAGAACCAAAGCCCCAAGCTTTTAATGCTAAAGCTTTTCTTGTAGGTCTACCTTTAGAATCTTTCATAGGTCCTTTCATTCCTGCAAATCTAGCTGCAAATGATACTCTTCTAGGATTAGTTCCTGATTTAACAGGTGCTTTTAAGTTAGATCCTTGTGCTTTCGCACTAGCTCTACCTTTTGCATTAAGCCCTCCTTTAGGATTTTTACCTTCTTTTCTTTGCCATGCTGGAGTTTTTGCCATTATCTACCTCTTCTACTTGGACGTGCTGGTCTTTTTTTAGCTGGTGCCTTTGGCATTTTTCCATAACCCATATTATCTCCTTATGTTATTTCCATTACACTTAATAAAGCATCTACTCCATCTACTACTGACGCTTTGACTTTAATTATATCTCCTGATTGGAGAACAATTTTATTACCTGCCATAATTTCTACTGAAGAACCTGTAGGCAGTGGAATGTCTTTAGCAATGTATACATCATCTGCATTTTCTCCAGATGAAGAAGCTGTTACAACTTGTACATCAGCTGTAACGGCTGAACCTTTAATATTAGATATTGTTAACCCAATAATTACTGCTGCTTCTACAGTGGGCACTGTGTATACAGTAACTAAAGAAGCATCTATTGCCGCTTTAGTTTTTAGTTTGAACGTGTTAGCCATTTATTTACTCCTATCCTAATGCAATAGCCATGGGAACTCCATCAGGTTCAGCTTCAGCTAACTTAGCTTCTAGTGCTCCAGCTGTTAACCTTAAATCACATTTATCACCGTCATCAAATGCTTGAGCTGACGTATTGTCTTGCGCTCTTACAGCAGTTAATACTTTAGTACCTGTGTTTATTGCGGTTACTTTAATTACTTCAATTTTTGTTGCTGCTGAATTAGATAGAGTTAAAAATGCATAATCAGCTGCTCCTAACGTAGGAAACTCTGTTACATCATCAAGTGTAATCGATGTTGCTGAATTTGTAATTGCACCATCTAATGAAGCAGACGCGTTATTACTAAATTTAATTCCCATATTAACTCACTGTTACAGTCCAGGTAATAGTCATGCTATCTGCTGAAGCTTTGTTAACTACAGAGAATACTGTTCTACAAAGCATGTCACCACCTGATGATGCATTAAAAATACCAGCTTCTGTTAGTGCAGCAGTTGCATCACCTGCAGCCCAAGTACATACATATGCTATTGCGTTAGCAGTTACTGTTGTTGATGTTAAAGTGTTTCTGTCATTTTCAGTAACTAAAGCAGTTTGTGATGCTGCAGCTGCTGTTGTACCTGTTCCTACTGCCATGTGCGTCATTGCTGCTTTTGTTGTATCTTTCATACGTGACGCAACAAAATTTTTTCCTGCTGTTACAACGAGGTTATCTACTTCATGTACAACCTCATCATTCAGTGCAATCGTTAATGCACCTGTTAGTTTTAAGTTTTCATTAACCATTACTAATCTCCTAGTTTAAGGTTATATTATTAAAAAAAGTCCCATTCATTAATGCACCTGATCGGTTATTAATAACTGGCACATCCCCCGTGCTTAACGTTTCGTTTGGAGTTCTATTATATGCCATAGCAATAGCTACTACATCTCCAACTGTATATGAATCAGTAAATCCTCGACCCATTTCAATGTTTAGTATATCTAATATCTGGAATACATTACCTTTATTACCGTAGTAATCTTTATCAATAGTAGCTGCATCATCTAAAGTAAATGCATCATTAAAGTCTCGTTGCCAAGAAACTACTTTAGCAAACGTTTCTGATATACTTAAAGATTCAGTAGGAGTTTTTTGTAAATTCCAACCATATACTTCAGATATTGATAAATTCTCAGTAAACGGTTTTGTGTAAACACTAAGGTAAACCTCACTAAGAGGAACACTATCTTCTATCCATTTATTTAATGATCCGTCAGCAAGAGTAGCAACACTCTCCATTCTGACAGTTGATATCGTACTTTTTAATGAAGTGTGAGATACTGTAGCTTCGGGTTTAACTAAGGTTACAACAGCTCTAGCATCTATGTCCATTTTAGAAGCCTGCCCTCACATCAAATTTTAATAAGTCTCTGACTGTAGTTATATTACCGTTACTGTATGTAACTGTAATTTCACCTTCGTATACTCCACTTGCTCCGTTTAATGTTGTAGAACCCCAAGTCATGATAACTTTACCGTTAGTAGGAGGACTTACTATAGAGCACGTAATCGTCTCTAATATAGTTGTTGTCTCAGCTTTTCTAAACTTCATAACAACAGAACTAGCATTTGTTAAATTAATAATTGCCCATGTTGCATGATTAGCAGCGTCTAACGTTTGACCTGATAATGCTGTGTTACTATCCTTTAATATAATTGTTAATTCTGGTTGATTATCTCCAGATACTAACTCAATCGTATCATAGTAATCAATTTGATTTGCTTCTACTGTGTTTGGTGAAAACGAATGATAATTTGCCATTATACAAATCCTCTATCTGTTAATTTAACATTGCTATCTAAGTTATCAGAGTTAACCATACCTAGTAATCTAATATTTCTTAAGCTTTCCTGATAACGCAAATAATAAGTATTGTTCTCTTCTTTCATATCACCTTTAACAGAAACATGTGCTTTGTATGCCATGTAATTATAAATGGCTTCATTATATACTTGAGGCAAATCAATAAAGTCTGTTGTTTTAGCTACAGTTGCAGGGACCGCAACATATACTATACTGATATCATCTCTCTTTAAAGATACATCAGTACCTTTAACTAGAATTTTAAAAGGTGCTGGAAAAAGTATTGAAACATTCTCATCTACTTTGTCTACGTAGTTAGCTCTTTCATTGTTAATTGAAACTTCTGTTCCATCATCATACTGTGCACTGATTGCATATAAAAAATCTAGTGGGACATTATGGAGTGAGTTATTTGTAACATCAGTTAAAACAAGTTCTTTCTGTAATAAACCGAAATGTTTGTGTAATTCTAAGTTAGCTTCATTAAGATAGCTGATAAGCGTATCAATGTTTGCTTGTTGTACAGTATTAGGACTTGTCGTCCCAATATCGCTTACATATAATTGTTTGACTTCACCTTTTACAATATGGGACAAATAGTCAGAAACGTACATGTGAGTTCCTAAAGTGGTTTTGTCCCATCATACCACTATAGAATATTTATGTAAACCCTTTAAACAAAATAAGAACTACTACCATAAGACTCTGGTTCTTCATCGTCCCATAACATTGATCCATCTTGTTGACCTGTAGATACCTCACTTGGTTTCCAAGCATTAAACTCTCCTAACATTGATATGTTATCAAGCTGGTCATCATGTTTAGATTTAAAACCTTTATAAGTAGCAAGAGAGATCTCTGCTAACATCTCTGCTAATTCATCAGATTCTTTTAATTCTTCAGGAAACCACAGCTTACCTGCTTTAAATAAAGGCAATGCTAATTGCTGGAATCGACTCATCTTATCTTTATTAGGTCTAATACCTGGTGACGACCTACCTTTACCTGATGCAAGCGTAAAATAGATATTACGATTCATCTGCTCGTTTTGTATCCAAGCTATAAAACCCCCCTGCTGTCCTGTCACCTCAATACCTACTTCTTGTGGACTGTATTTTTGAGCTAACTCAAATAATGCATCCATTGTCTCATCCATCAATGCACGTTTACAAAATCCATCTACCCAGAGCCAATCTCCGTTATTGTTATATGCCCATACGTTAATTGTGCTGTAGTCTGCACTTTCTCTAGCACTAGTTGCAAAGTCAGTTGTAATATAGAAATTAAATGCTCCCATATTTTGTTTTACGTTAGCATGCTTGTACCAGGTAATATCGCTATCTTGTATTAAACGTTCTTCTTCTGACATAATGCGTAGCATTAGTTCCTGGTTAAAGCTATCTAACTTACCTGCACCTTTAGACTTTTGATACTGGTCCATTACGTAGTCATAATTAAATCGATCTTCCCATGCACCTTTAAAATGTTCACGCTCAACAGGAAACTCTTCACATACAGGATATACTGATACATGCCATACACCTGACTCTACTGCTTTGTATAAAGGGTCTTTGGCATTAAAAGGAGTACCTGACCAGATTACTTTACGTTTTTTAGGGTGCAACGCATAGTCAATTGCAGAGTATACTGTATTCTCTACGCTCTCAATAATAGTGGGCGAACGAGCGTCATCATCTGAGAGTAAGTCATCTAACATAGCTAACTGTGGTCTCGTGTTTAGCTCTACTGTTCCACGAACTCCTGTCTTAGCACCGTGTCCTGTTACAACTAATTCTTTACCTTGTTTGTTTTTAAAGTACCAACGTATATCTGTAAATCTAAACGAATGTAGATATGTTTTTAGAAACTCACTGTACATGCAACGTCTTTCTAGCCTGTAACGCATTTTCTTAACACCATTTTCTATAGAGTCAGATACGTACAGCCCGTAGTCTACGTTACCAAAGCCAGGTATAGATCCGTACACTGCTAAATATAGTATTAGATATTCTGAAAGAATTGTAGTCTTTGCTAATCCTCGTGAACACATATTGACTGTATTCTGAGTTTTGCCTGTAATATTGTCTAACATCTTGTAATGAATAACAGGAGTTTTGTTTTCTTCCCCTCGTTCTCCATTCACAAGCTTTATGAAACTAACAAACTCGAGGGCGAATTCGCTAGGTACATAATTTGGATCTACGTCATAGCTAATGCTATTTAGCCACTCTTCTACAGTTTTCTTTACTAATTTCACATTGCCTCGTATAACTCATTAATTAATGTAGCTTTTTTCTTACGTCTATCTAACTCAATACCTCTTGCTCTGCCCATCTCTTCTAAAGCTACAGGCGATAACTCAGCAAGCTCAGCCTTTGCTAGCTCTTCACAGTCATCTTCCCACATACACTTAAAAAAGTGTACACATTTTTTAGCTTTGACAGGCGTATGTTTTTTTATTCCATATTTTCTCATATTTCTATCTCCTCTATATCGATTGGTCTGTCTTCTAGTATAAATCCTTGACATGCTAATAATTTATCAGAGTCACAGATTAATATTTGCTCATTAGGTTCACATAAAATATTTGGAGGAATTAGTAATGGGTCTTCGGATTTAGAAATAAAAGGATTGCTTTGACTACAAGATGTAGCTAACAGCGCTAGTAATACTATATTAAGAATTCTCATTAGAAATCTCCTCATATTCAGTTTCGACAGTATCCTGTTTCCTAGCAATAATGTCACTATGTGCAACATGCTCAGCTGTAACTGCACCACTTTGTATCATCTTCAGTTGTTGCTGCGCTAACGCTCTAGTAGTCTCTCGAAGATCATCGATAGATGAATTGCTATAATTAACATCAACTTCTATCTTTGCGGCTTCAGGCGCTTTGAGTTGCGTGATTAAACACTCAGCTGCTTTCTGACGCACAGTCTCACTTTTAGCATTACGCATGAGCTCGGCTTGAGTGTTAATCGCCTCTTGATGTACATCCATATTAAGAATATGAACGGGCACCAAAGTTCTTTCTAAAATCTTATGCACAAGGTCTCCCTTGTTATAAGCCGTAGAAAACGATGCAATCGTTTTCATAGGCGTATTCTTATCTACTAATCGTTGATAACGGTCAGGAAACGTCTTAGCGTAAGCAATCGTATTAGAGTCCCCGATTAACTTATAACTAACAAACTTAACAGCGTTAACGTAATCTGTCATCTTATAACGCCCACTTTCAATGACACTAGCAAAGCCAATTAAGTTTTCTTTGTAAACATCTCTAAACTCATCACCTTCTGTACTATTAATAAAACTAATCATCTCATCCGTTACATTGTGACGAAACTTCTTAGGCATGCTGCCCTGTAGTTGTTCTTTTGTCAGTACGCCTGCACTTTCTTTTTTAACTAGCTCCATTATCTTTTTATCCCGTAATATAGTTTAGCTGCTTTAATCTGCGCAGCGTAACGCTTCTCATCTAAAAAATAATCATCATCGACACAGTATAGTAGCAAAGGGTTGGCAATATAGCAATTATCTCTTCGTTTTATAAATTGTTGATCTATGAGCTCTTTAATATCTTTCTTAGTCATTCGCTCCTCAATTGCATCATCAACCGTGTTATCAGGATGAAGACAATCACATACAATATCTACAGTCTCATGCAAGTTACCCTCCGACAGCCCCGCCCCCAGCTCGTAACCTACAATAATAAAGTGCTGCTTATCAGCTGTCTGCATGTTCGCCCTCCTTGAGCAACTCTTGAAACTTATTCATTAAACTAAAATAGTCATCATTAACATTACGAATCGTATACTGAGGATTCAGCATATAGTGTTTACTTGAATGTTTAGCTATCACCTCTAAATCTATCAGCCTTTTAACAGAACGTGACGCATAGCTCTTTTTAATGTCCAACGTCTCACATATCTCTGCTTGCGTTATATTACAAATATTATCTCCATTCAAAGGCAATTTCCTAAACATACAGCAATACACACTAAAAATAGAAGACGAGCCAATCAGCTCATTAACTACTAATAGATTATCTAAAGGTATCTTTGCCCAGCCTGCAGTATACGGTGTCTGCATTGTTCTCCCTGAAAAGTACACTCAACAGGGGAAGTATATCATAACATCCCCTAGCAAGTAAACTAATTAACAAAAGTTAACTCCACAGATAACTTTTAAACTACAAAAGTTAACTCTCAGGTCAACCTTGATGTTGCTGGAATAGGGTCTGTAGCGCTTCCCTTCTTAAGAGATATCTTTTTATATAGCTCCAAGCCTCCGTTGACTACGTCAACTACAGCTTGTCGCATAGAATAGCGTTAAAGATCCCAGGGACTAAGTGTGCTATTTTCGCTTATAGAAAAATTACATAATTTACTACGGGAGCAGTAAACTTAGGTTGTCAGACTTTGACTGCGGTATACCCCCCCTATGTGCTCTGATTAACTATCTTTATTTTTTGTTCATATTCAGTGTGTCTTTGCACTATACCGCAGCCAAAGTTATGATGACTGGCGTCATTGTGGTACTTGTTACCAAATAAAACTTTTATAATTAATGGAGAATAATATGAAACGCAATGCTTATGTCCGTAAGAACGATCGTCTAAAAGTCAATGAAGTTTTCTTAGGCAACAAACTGGTTGGTCACTTTAATGCACTTGATGAGTTGAGTGAGAAGCAATTCCGCCAGATTGAAGATAACATCATTAAACTTATTGCGACCAACCAGGTAACGATTTCACAAAGACCTGCGTATGATCCAGAGGCTGATGATGATGAGGAAGAGTTTGACATAAAAGTCTAACCGTATCCATCGTTACCAAGGGAACCCCAAACAACGGGGTTTCCCTTGTTTGTTTTTTACACTTTACACTTTACACAGTATGTCACATGATAGTCACTGTCATTCTCTGCGGTCGCAGTTGTGGTCTCATATGAGATTTATCATTTATCAACTTAATACAGGAGAAAATACAATGCAAATATTTAAAGTCATTGGTAATACATTAGCAGCAGTAGGTCAAACAGTTCAAGATACTGCTGAATTAGTTAGTCTAACAGTTAGTGATGAAGGTCTTAAAACTACTACGCGACAATCATTCAAGATTATTAATACCGCTCTAGATGAGTCAGTTGAGATTGCTTTGTTAGAATCAGAACATAATCTAAATGAGTTCAGAAAGACTCATGCTATGAATAAGCGTAAGGTTGGCAGACCATCAAAAGCTAGCTCATGATGTATCAGATACTAGAAGGTGTAGTATTCATATCCTTCATTGCTGTATCGTTCATGTTGTTTCTATTAGTTTCTTCATGATGAGTGACTTGTTAGGGTGCAAGTAAACAGCCCTACTTTATTAACTAACTCTGTAAAAAACATTCGCCACGAGTACTACCTAAACGCTGTCGAGCTAGGAATGTAATTACAGAAAGAACTGCTATTAAACCTAAGTAGGTCGCAAATCTCACAATCCGTGAAGATACAGCAGTTATAACCAAGGAGCTATCATGTCATATGATTCAATCATACTGGTTCAAGATATGCTAATTGTGGCATTCCTAACAGTTAGTGCAATTGCATTAGCTGTTATGTTTGTCATGTTTAGAAAATATCACTAATCAAATTTATGACTCATGACTTTGTAAGTTGTGAGTCTAAAACTTGGCATCT
>JACLAB010015441.1_pt1 | contig 17387 bp, 14 predicted proteins | sample 8027921 | NCBI WGS metagenome assembly JACLAB01 (sample SAMN15725117, study PRJNA655200) | protist metagenome | isolation source: fluorescence activated cell sorting (FACS) single amplified genomes of... | place: USA: West Boothbay Harbor, Gulf of Maine | collected 2000-07-19 | reverse complement strand
GCCGCGTGCGAAACCGGGGAAATTCACGGACAAATATCCCTCGTCGTGACCTCTTCGTATAATGCAGGCGGCGTCGAGTGGGCGATGGACAGAGACGTGCCGGTGTTGCTCTACCCGGGCGGGAAGGATTTAGAGGAGTCGGAACGAATATCCCCGTCCGAATTGAACGAGTTTCTCAAAAACGAGTATAAAATCGACGTGGTCTTATTAGCCGGGTATTTAAGACTGATCCCGCCGGAACTGTGCCGAACGTTCGAGAATAAGATGTTAAACATCCACCCGGCGCTCTTACCGGCGTTTGGCGGTCGCGGCATGCACGGCGCGAAAGTCCACGAAGCCGTGGTCAATTCTGGAGCACGCTTTACCGGTCCAACCGTTCATTTCGTCAACGAAAACTTCGACGAAGGTAAAATCGTCGCCCAGAGAATCATACGGATCGATCCGAGTTGGACCGCGGAGGAGGTCGCTCGCCGCGTGTTAAAGGAAGAACACGAGGTGTTCCCCGAAGTCGTCGCCGCGCTCTGCGACGATAGAATAGAGTTTCGAGAAACGGACGGGGTTGGTGTTATCATCGATAAGATGGATTCGAACAAGCGGTATTGATGTTTTAAATAATGTGATAGTATTATTAAGAATATATACGTATAGTATGTATTCTCCGGTAGCTCCTCGTGATTGATGTCGTCGCGCGACGACAGGGCGTTCTCCTCGAGATAGAAGATTTCCTCTCGATTTTATAGAAGAACATAAAGTGCTCGTTACGGATGAAGGCGAACTTCCTAACCTCCCGGAGGGAATGAAAAGGGCTACAGAAGACGAAATGTTCCAACCGGCAGACGCCCCGCGCGTGCGTAGCTTTATAGTCTTTTTTGTGAGAAGAAGAGAGCTCAAAGAAGATTGTTTAGGGTTTACAAAATTTTTGCTTCAATTTTAAAGGAAAAATCTCTTCAAATTCTCGTCACACGTCTTCCTCTTTCAGTCGCGCTTTCATCATCTCTCTCGAGTAGTCGTGTGACGATTTTGACGAACAGACGACACAAAAAAGAGAGACAAAACTTTATTTATTTATTTATTATTCGTCGTGCGTTTATATTTATATAAACAACACCGATAGTAAAGAAAACATAATATTCTTGTGTGATTTAATTCCATTCGAGAGTGGTTTGAATTTGAACTCCTCTCGCCTGAGAATCGTTTGAATTGGATTACGACGAAGAAGAGAAACCATAATGTTCTACTCCGCGGAAATCCTCTCCAAACGAGGCCCTCTGGGGACAATCTGGCTCGCCGCGCACATGGACCGAAAGCTGAACAAAGACACCATCACCAAGCAAGACATCATCCAAGCCGTGCAAACGATCATAAACCCGGACGCCCCAATCGCGTTGAGAACGAGCGGACAACTCATGCTCGGGGTGGTGAAAGTGTACGACAGGAAAATGAACTATCTCTTCCACGACTGCTCGGAAGCGCTGGCGAAAGCGAAACAGGTGTTTCGAAGAGATTCTCAAGGACAGGTGGATTTAGACCCGGAATCCGCGATCGCGGAGGAGAGGACGATCACGTTGCCGGAGAATTACGACGATTTGGAGATGTATTACGACCCGAACGCCAAGTACGGAGTCATGATGGAAGATTTAGGCGAGGACGGGGAGCACGTGAGGTTAGCACTCAGAGTGGACAGACAGTCGATCACGTTAATGGACGAGTTCGAAGAGGACGAGTTCGAGACGGAGTTTCAAAGAGCGGCGGAAGAGAGAGAATTGGCGGTGGCGGAGGGCGAGGAAGGCGCGGATTTGTACGACGCGGTGTATAACAACGAGGACGGGGACGGGATGAGGACGAATCCAGACGCGAGAGCAGCGTTGCAAGGAAATGCTGCGGATATGGACGAAGAGTTTGGGATGGGATACAACGCGGGTGGTGGTAATGATGATGATGACGACGATATGGAGGACGCGCAGCCGTTGCCGTTGGACGAGGACGCGAGGAAAGAGTTGGAAGGGGCTATTTTAGGCGACGTCAACGTGAACGCGCAAAGGCTAGAGCAAGAGAAAGGACAAGAACAACAACAACAAGAGAAGAGGGTCGTGTTGTTTGGTGCGAATCCGTACCAAACGCCCGGTTCAGAAAACGATCCACAACAAGCCAAAGAGTTTGTGTTTGGGAAAACGGCGCAAAAGTCTCGCGCCGGCCCAAACGCGAAAAGACGAAGAGTGGAAAGAGTCATCGTCTTTGATCGAATCACGTCGTTGACGAACGATCAAATTCGTCACCAGTTGCAAGATACGAGCGATATCGTGTGCGCCCGTGGAGCGAACAGAGGTCCACCGGTTCAAATTCCTCGAGCTTGCGCGGCGGAGGAGAGGTGTTTACCGGGCGAAGTGCATCCGAAGTTAGCGGCTATTTACGCCAGAAACGCGCAATCGTGCTGGGTGAACTTTGAAAGTCAACCGACGACGCCAAACGCGACGAAGGATGGCTTGAAGAAGGATTTGTTCGGTGGAAACGTAGAAAACGACGACGACGACGACTTTGGAGGAGGAGGAGGAGGCGCGGATGGCTTTGACGACGATGACGACTTCAACAACAATAACAACGACAACATGGATACGCCTAGAAAAGGATTCAGCTTAGACGGCGACGATAATTACGATAAAGCGGAAGAAAGTGGCGATAAAGCCATGGATTGGTCGGTTGGATCGAAGAAAATGCTCGACCATTTGAGCGCGCAGTTTGATAAAACCGACTCGAACGAGCTCAGCTTAGAAGAACAAGTCAGAGGCAAAACGAGAGCGGACGCGGCGAAGATGTTTTACCAAGTGTTGGTATTACGTACGCACGGGTATTTGGACGTGGAGCAAGAGGAGCCGTACGCGGACGTCAAGATGAAACCAGGTTTGCTCTTAGAAGAACGCATGAAAGAGCGAGAAGCGTTGTAATAATATTAGTAGTATATTTATTCAGAGTAATCCGTATTTATATTATTATTGTTTTTGCGATGACGACCCAAACTCGAGGTACCGCGTGTACAAATTTGTCATTTAGTATTAGTATAGTAGTATAAAGCGTTGATTCAAGTAATACAACATGTTGGCTATCTTATTATTATGTTAAGCGCTCTTTTTTCAAAATGTAAAAAGTAAAATTTAGTAGTTGGAGCGTAAAAACCAAGAAGTAGTTTACGCCGTGGCGGCGGCGATGCCCGTCGCGAGCTTCTCCGGCTCGACAACTTCAGCCTTTTTGGCGGATTCTTCCGTGCCAAACGCGAGTTCTTCTAACAAGGCTTCCCACTTCTTCGCCGGTTCCTTCCAGGTCAAGTCTTGCTTGATGCACGTCTTGACCATCTTTTCGTAGGCTGGAGTGCCAAAGTCCGCGGCGGCGGCAACGCACGTCTCAACCATCGCTTCGACGTCTTCCGGCATCAAGTTGTCGGCATCCATGGCGCCCATGTGGTAGCCAGTGACGCCTTCCTTGACGGTGTCGACCAAACCACCGGTGGTGGAGACGATCGGAACCGTACCGTAGGACATGGCGTGGAGCTGGATCAAACCGCACGGTTCAAATCTGGACGGCACCATCAAGAAGTCGGCGCCGGCGTTGATAAAGTGCGCGGTCGGCGCGGAGAATTTGCAGACGCCGGCAAAGTTCGTCGCCGGTAAAGTTTCACCCAACTGTTCGAGCGTCTTTTCCATGGACTTCTTACCGGTACCCAAAACGACGACTTGTGCGTTCGGGACTTGTTCGATCAACTTCGGGATGGCTTCGAACATGATGTCGCAACCTTTTTGTTCTTCCAAACGACCGATGTAACCAAACAACGGAGCTTCCGGGTCGATCGGTAAACCAACTTCGGCTTGCAACGCTTGCTTGGCGCAGGCTTTACCTTCAATGACGGTCGTTTTGTCGTACGGGAAGTCCAAGAACTTATCCTTGGCCGGGTTCCACTCCGTCGGGTCCATGCCGTTGACGATGCCTTCGATACCGATGGCGCTCAAAACCTTGTTCAACTCGACACCCTTGGCCGGGCCGGAGACCAACTCCTTGGCGTAGTTGACGGAAACCGTGACGCACTTATCCGCGTTCTTGAAACCGGCTTGCAACCAGTTCATCTTGCGGTAGATTTGGCCAGTCGGCGCTTCGTCCTTCTCTCCCGGTTTCATCGGGTTCGTCTCGTCGTAAATCTTCGCGTTGCCGTCTTCGAAGAAGAAGTCATCCGCCGCGGAGGCTGGAATGCCCAACTCTTCCAACGGTTGCGGCCAGAATCTTCCTTGAAACGCGATGTTGTGGACGCACATGATGCTCTTGGCGTCGACGAACTTGCCGTTCGGCTTGCACTCGTGCTTCAACAACACCGGCACCAACGAGGAGTGCCAGTCGTTGCAGACAAAAACGACGTCCTCGCCGTATTCAAGCGGCAACATCGTCGGCGCGTCCAAAACAGCCTTGGCAAACAAAGCGAATCTCTTCGCGTTGTCCGCGTAGTCCGAACCAGAGGCTTTCCCGTACAACTTGTCGCCAGTCTTGCCCCAAACCTTGGCCAAAAACAACGGGTGATCGACAAAGACGCGATCGACGCCCTTCTTCTTCTCGTGGAAGAAACCAACCGTTTCCCCCAAAGCCGTGGTAGACACCGAGGTATCCCACGCGCCTTCGTACTGATCGTATCTCGGCGAGATGGACATCACCTTGTGGCCTCTCTTGGCCAATTCAATCGGTAACGAGCCGACGACGTCGCCCAAGCCGCCGGTTTTCGAGTACGGCGCGCACTCGGTCGAGACGAAGACGATTTTCATCGGTCTTTCTGCCACGTCCGGGACGACGAGCGGTTCTTTTTCCACTTTCGTCGTGGTAGTGGTCTTCTTGGCGGAGACGACCGTGGTGGTTCGTCTTCTGTGTTATATTGTTGCGTTCGAAAGAGAGTGATATTTTGTGAGTATTTTGTGAGAAAGAAACGAAAATTTTGTCCATCCCAGAGAGGCAGTTGGGGAGAAAAAAAGAAAAAAGATTAGTCTCCTCCAACAAGAATTGGAACGCGTTGAACGAGGAATAAACGTCTCGTTCTCTCTCTCTCTCTCTTTCGAACGAGACGAGAGAGGTGACGCGTTCTCGTTCTCCCTTTTCGTTTTCCTTTTTGCTGTGAATGCTCCTTTTTGATATCATTTCGTTGACCCAGAAACGCGCGAGAAATGAGATCCAAAGTCTACGTCGACGGCCCCCCCGCCGCGCGTTTAAAATTGGAAAAAGAAAGAATTCAAAGAACGAATGAGATCTCTCTCTCTTCGTCTTTGCGTTCGTCGATGTGAAAAACGTACCTGGACGAAACGACGCGAGCCGTGCGCGCCGAACCGACGAGTTGTTGCGTTTGCTGCTGAGCGAACATTTTTATTGTTGATTAAGTAGAGGTTGTCTGTGCGAATACTAATGGAGATATTCAAGAACGAGTAAGGACTCTTTCGCTGTCGGTTAAACGAGACCACGAGAGAGAATATCTTTCATCTCGAGTCGAGAAAACAAGTGACTCTCGTGCGTTTGAGAGGAGGTCTGTTTTGCTTTTTTTCAAACGTTTTCGTAAATGAAAATTAAGGGGGGGGGTGTCTCTCTTCTCACAACTTCTTTCTTGTTTTTTATAGGGTAGTAGTATTTCTCTCTCTCTCGTTATCTCTCTCTCTCTCTCTCTCTCTCTCTCTCTCTCTTTGTGTATCCGAGCACGTGTTTAGGACGTGCGTAACGTTCCATCTTCGTATCGCCAACCATATGGTAGAGGACAGTTATTGTCGAGGAGGTATTGTAAACATTCGGGGTGTTTGTTCTCGTGCGCTTCTCGTACAGCCCAATAGTCCCAAGGCGCTTTGGCGGTTTCGTGTAAGTACTTCAAACAGTCCAAGTGGCCGAACGTGGCCGCCCACTCACACGGCACTTCGTCAAATTTATCATACTTACGCTCGACAAGATATTCGAGTATGTGAAGATGACCATATTTAGCCGCCCATAGAGCAGTTTGCGAATCCCAAGGCGCTTTGACTTCTTCGTGTAAGTATTTGAGGCACTCGTGATGACCTTGTGAGGCAGCATATGCACACGCATACTTATCAATAGGACACTTATTTGCAACGCAATACTTTACCATTTCCAGATTACCTTGTTCTGCGGCCGTTCTAATCGTCTTTTCATCCCACTCACACTTTTCCTCCTCTCGCGCCCACTTGAGCAACTCGAGTTTATTCGTTTGAGCAACTCGAATGCAAAACCATGTTTCATCCCAGTCACTCGGCCACAACGATTTATTCTCCCACGCAAACTCCAAAGTCGATATCGACGACATCTCGCTCACATCAAACCACTTTTTTAAATCACCCGCACGAGATGATCTCTTAATCAACTTTCTCGTCTCCGTATTCACTCCGTACAAGAATTTCACATCCGTTCGATTCAATCTCGGAAGCACGTGTTTCTCCACGACATCGCGACACACGCCTCCCGAAAACTCTCCGGCGTTTCGAAACAACCTCCACAACGCGTTGTTTTCCTCGACCACCTCTTCGCTCGACATCGTCTTTTTGCGCAGTCTGGCGTGTTGAGAAAAAGTGAGAGCACATGTGACATTCAAACGAGAAGCTTGGGGGGGAAAAACCAAAATCTCTCCATTTCAAAGGAATATTCGTCGCACGGTCTGCGCCTTCCTCTCCGTCGTTTACGCCGCCGAGAGAAAGAGAAAGAGAGAGAGAGAAACCGCGTGACTTTGTGGACGTTTTTTTTGTGCGCTCTGTTTATACCTCTGCCGCTGGGACGCAAAACCGGCGGTGTTTGTTCGAGACTTTTCTTTTGTTGAATGGCGACGTCAACACCAACACCGACATCATTCTCATCATCATCGTCTTCGAAGGTGTTGTTCACGTTGAGAAGAAAACAGCGAAGAATAATCGGGAGAAAAATGAGCAGCGCGACGACGTTGGTGCGCACGACGAGCGGTATGGATGCTGGTAGAAGAAAGAGTAGTAAAACGAACGAAAAAACAGTCATCCTCGTGCGACACGGGAAAACGGAAATGAATGAATATCTCGCCTCCAACCACTGGGCGGATGAAAAGTTCAAAGATCCTCTTTTATACGACACGAAACTGTCGAAAGCCGGCATCGCGGGCGCGCAGTTAGCGCAAGTGTTCGTGGAAAAACTGGAACCAAAACCTGAATTGATCGTCGCGTCGCCGTTATCTCGCGCCATCGCGACGGCGAAGTACGTCTTCGAACACGACCAAACGACGCCGAGAGCGGTGTGCGTTTTCGCGCGCGAAAGAGTCTTTCACGCCTCCGACCACGGGAAGACGAGAAAAGAACTCGAACAAACGCACGCGGACTTTGATTTCTCGCACATTGAGTCTGAATCTGAACCGTGGTGGTACGTCGGCGCTGAAAACGAAAAGAAAACGTTCGGCGAAGTTTCCTTAGAACCCGTGGACGTCTTCGAGCAAAGAATGGACGACTTGATAGATTGGATAAACGACCGAGACGAAGACGTCATCGCCTTAGTCGCGCACTGGGGGGTCTGCTTCTCCTTGACTGGCGAGCAGTTTGAAAACTGCGAAGCTCGAGTGTTCAAACCAGGGTCGTTGAAGCCGAAAACCGGCGATTTTCGTAAAGTCGAGTTGGCGCTCGAAGATTCGGCCCAAGGGAAAGCTCTTCGAGCGCTTGTTTTCGTTATGAATGAAATCACCGGCTCGGTGCCGCTGAGCGTAGGTTTAGCCGTAGGCGTGTCGTTAGGTGTCGCGAGCGCGATTGCCAGTAAGTTTTAGTATATATAACGCGACGCTTGTACCAATGTAATGTATAAGAAGAAAATTAAATAAATTCTGCACTTTATTTTCAAAGTTTTAATACCCACATGATCTGCGCACGTCTCTCTTTCCTTCTTTTCCTTCTCTCTCTCCTCGAAGAACTCTTTTACTTCGTCACTTTGTACGCCTTGATAGTTTTCAATAAGTTCTTCGCGTTTTCGTCGTTCTCGAAGTGATCTCTGACCGGTTGTAAAATCGCGTTCAAATGTTTCGATAAACTCGGTTTCAAATCCCCGGGGTGAATCTTCTCCTCCACGTACTCCTTCTCAAACCGTTCGTACGACTCGTATACCTCCAATTTTCCCGTCTCCGGCTCTTCGTCGCTTTTACGGTACAACTTAAACTCCTCGCACCACGGAAAAATCACGTACTTGATGTACTCCAAACACGGATTCTTCTCGACCACGCCTGGAGGGCAATACGCTTTCTTAATCTTCGATTGCACGTCTTTTTCGCTGTCTTCCATAAATATCGCCGAGTTCGGATCGCTTTTACTCATCTTCTCCTGTCCTTCCTTCAAACCAGCTAACATCTTGTGACTCAATATGATCGGTTTATTCTTCCTCTTGATATCGTCGCAATACTCCCTCGCCAACATGTTCACTTTCCTCTGGTCCATCCCGAGCTGGCAAATATCCGCGCCTAAGAAAAATATGTCCGCGCATTGCATCACTGGATAAAATATCTGACTCGCCGCTAAATCGTCGCTCTCTGACCGTCCCATGATCTGCGAGCACCGAATAATCCTCCCCAACGAATTCTTCCTCGCGATGTCCAACACCAACGGCCAATACTCGTGCGCTCGGCTATTAATCTCCTCGCTCGACCAAATAAACTCCACTTTACTCAAATCCATCCCAACCGCTTTCCACACCTCCACCATGTACAACCCAACCTTTTGTATCTTCTTAATGTCCCCGCCCATTTTGTTGTTCATTTGCGCGAACCAATCCGCGATCCAAAACTTAAACGTTACCCCCGATTTGGTCAATTTGTTCACGTTCAAGCATTTCATCACCCCTTGCGCGATGTGCATTCGCCCGGACGGTTCAAACCCATCGTACGCGCACGGGTTTGGTTTTTTCTCCAGCAAACGTCTCAACTCGTCCGGTTGGATGCACTCTTCGCCGATGGACAGGCAAAGGTTCACTCGTTCGTCCAAGGATAAACCCGACGGGTGCGTTGTTGGTTCCTGCACACTCGCTTCCGACATTTTCTCCGTCAGCGCTTCCTCCTCCATCTCTTTCTCTCTCTGAAACGTACCACTCGTCGTTCGTGAATTTCTCGAGCACAACTGCCTCGTGAACGTGCGCGCTTTGTTTTCTTCTTTAACTTCTTCTTCTAAAACGAACCACCCGCGCCGCCGGAAAGGTTTTATCTGCTCTGATGAAAGTGGAGACTTTTCCCCGGGGAAAAAGGTCTAATGCCTCAGATTTCGAGAGAACGAGAAAGCGCGCTCTTCTGTGCGGTGGTCTTTGTCCTCGTTCTGCACGTTTCTCTCGTTTCCTTCGTTCATTCGTTCCTCTCTCTTTCTCGACGAAACGAGAACAACTTTGTCTCTCTCTCTCTCTCTCTCTTCTGTCTTCTGTCAAACGTTACGCGAGAACACGAGAGAGAGAGAAAGAGGTGATTGCGATGGGATTCCGCCGTGGTGTTGGAAAAGCGGATTGGACGAGGACGAGGACGAGGACTGTAAGGGTGACGAGACAAAGGAGAGGAGGGGTGACGTTGACCGTGATGATGATGTTCGCGATGCTCCTTCTTTCCTCGTCTTCGCTTTGGTGTTTGTCCGCAGTCGCGATTCGACCGATGGATGAGGAGAAGCGTCAGTGCGTAAATACCAAGCAAGGCTTACATCACATCACCGACGACAACGGGTACACGTGCGACTGGTTCGACGTGTTCCCTCCAACCGGGTGTTGCCCACCGGAGAAAGCGATCGAGAAACGCTACGGGTGTTCCGCGTGCGACCTCGCCAAAGGCGGCGAAACCGAGAAGTGCTGCGGAACGTACGAGTCGTGCGTGTCGTGTTGCCAAAACGCGAAAGTCTCCACCGCGGAAACCGATCGAACGCGAGAACCGATTGGACGCATGCAGCCGCAGACTGGGTATTTTTCGGACGCGTTTTCGCACTGCAAGAGCAAGTGCCGGACGCAACCGACGGTGACCGTGCACGAATCTACGTACGGGTACGAGAAGAGGTTTTGTTTCGGGACGTTTCCGAGGGATAAAGATCCGACGCCGCCGAGAGGGTTCAAGCCGAAGTAGTCGTAAGAAAAAGAGATTTGTACTGTAGCACGTACATGCCGGCGTAGTTGAGGTAGAATAGATATGTGTAGCGATAGTAATAGTAAACGTTTGTATAGACGCACCGCGGAGTGGGCACTCGAGACTTTTTGGATAAATGTAACAAACTCTTCCTCACTTTTTATTCGCGGCGGCGGCGATATATTTATACGCATCGAGTCCAAGAACATGCGCAGAGCTCACCGTACGGTGACTCTGAAGTACTTCTCGAGCTCTCTTCGCGTGCGTCTCTTCTCCTCGTCGTCGTCTGAATCGTCTTCCTCCTCGACTTCGGGGAAATTTGCAGACGTGTGCGTCGCCATCGGGTCGAACCTCGACGTACGTGAAGGCGAAGATGCAGACTCTTCCTCTCGATTTCAGCACTTCCACGTCGCCTTGCGTCTTCTCCAAGAGCGAGGGTTCGAGATTAAAAAGCTCGCGAGCGTGTACGAGACGAAACCTGTGGACACTTTGATTGAAAACCAGCCGAAATTTCTAAACTCGGCGTGCGTGTTGAGGCACCCGAGAGAGTGGTCGGTTTTAGAATGTCTAGGGAAAATGAAAGACATCGAACGAGAAATGGGCAGAGACGTATACAACACGGATAAAGGACCGCGGGTGATTGATTTAGACATTTTGTTCAGCGAAAAAGAACCGATGGTGAGGTACGATCCTCCTCCTTTTCCTTCCTCGTCTTCCTCGTCTTTGTCGTCGTACGAAAAGAAGTTTTGGTTAGAAGTGCCGCACGGGAGGATCAAAGAGCGCGCGTTCGTGTTAGCACCGATTGCGGATTTGACGGAAAAGATGAGTTTTGATAAGAGCGGAGACGTGTCGATCACGATGGCAAACCAAATGACGGCCATGGCGAGACTTTGGAAAGAGGAGGAGAGACGGATAATGCAGACGCCGACGAAGAATTTTGAAGAAGCAAGCGAGGATGACATTTTGCTCCAAAGAGTAGCGCCATTTAAGAGGAACATGCGATTGGAACCATACGAAGGACGAGCGAAAGTTATGGGAGTTTTGAACGTCACTCCGGATTCGTTTTCCGACGGAGGCGTGTTTAACACGAGCGTGAGTACGGCGTTGAGACGCGCGGAGCAGTTGGCTGATGAAGGGTCGAGGATTATCGACGTGGGAGGACAGTCGACGAGACCTGGCGCGTCTAGAGTGTCGGCGGCGGATGAAATCGCGAGAGTGGCACCGGTTTTAGAGGCAATATGCGAACGGTTTAAGAACGATCCGAGAAATATTGCCGTTTCGGTGGATACGTTTTACGGGGAAGTGGTAAAAGTTGCGGATGCGATCGGGGTGGATATCATAAACGACGTTTCCGGAGGCGATTGGGACGAAGGGATGCTTTCCGCCGTGGCGAATACAAAAGTGCCACTAGGATATGTTCTATCGCATCAACGAGGAAACCCACAAGTCATGAGTAATAATGCATCCTACCCGGTTGGTTCGGTGGCAAAAACGGTTGGAGATGAAATCGCGTCGCAGTATTTGCGCAAAGTTTTGCCATCGGGTATTTCGGCGTGGCGATGTTGGATCGATCCCGGATTCGGGTTTGCAAAGTCGGAGGAACAGTGCGTGGAATTGTTATCGGATTTAAAGGACGTTCGCGCGTCGCTTGCGAAGAACGAATGTGGCGGCCTAGCGAAAGCGCCAATGCTCGTCGGTATGTCGCGAAAACGATTCGTAGGAAATATGCTCGTTGATGAAAAAAGGAAAGACGTTCCGAAAGATGCGCGCGACGTAGCTTCGGCGGCGGCGGCGATTGTTGCTCTGATGAATGGCGCAAACGCAGTTCGAGCGCACGACGTGAAACTTCACGCAGATATCGCTAAAGTTGCCGATGCTGTCGCAGCTTCCAAAAGAAAGACGGGTTCGTATGAGTAGTGTTAGCATTAGGAAGGGAGCATGAATAGGTAGGTAGGTACCTAAGTACCAGGTACCATGGTACGTAGTAGTGTATGTTTTTTATGTAATATCAAATCGCGCATTAACAAACTTCTTAGAAGAACTATTATATATCCACGTCGATGTTATATATGGGCACATATGTACTTCTCTCGGGTACATATAGTAGTACAAAAATATCTTATCGTATCTTATCGTAGTATCATATCGTTGATTATGTTGAATATTATGCATCCAACGCTTCGCTTACGATTTTCTCGTAGTCCTTTCGGATTTTATCCATGAACGCGGCGTTTTGCGCATTCGTTTCGTTGCCGCCTTTGAGAGAATAGTAGACGTCCCAAGCTTTCGAAAGCGCCAAAGTGGCCTCTTCTGGATAATCCGAACGATAGCACGCAACGGCGTATATCAAAGCGGAATACATGACGTTTTCATGGTTACCTTGTTGAGCGCGTAAACGTTCGAGCGACGCGGAAAGTTCGTTCAAAGATTGCTTGACAGGATCGCAACCTTCGGCGAATTCGTTGAAGACGCGTCGCATTGCGTTTTGCGTCAAAATTTTCTCGCGTTCCGCATCGTTCTGGGACATTTTGAACGCAAAAGCCGGAATACTCGTTGGAAGTTTTGGATCGATGATCTCCGTGAAAAACGCAGTGGAGTAGAACTTGTTCACCTTTGAGTTCCAATTCTTCATGCCCGCTCGCGTAGCTTTCGCAACGATACTTTCGTTAGCGATTTCTTCGTGCGATATACCGTCGACACCTTGCGTGTCAACTACGAACGAATCGTGCCCAGCGCGAGGTTGATGGTGCTCTTGAATCTGCTCAAAACCGTCTTTCTGTTGTTGTTGTCGCTGTCGTTGTTGAAGCTGCAATTGTTGTTGCTGTTGTTGCTGTTGCTGCTGATGCAAAACAGCAGTACTCGTAAACCGCGCCTTTTTGTTGTTCGTAAGCGGTGCCTCTTCCGCTTCGTTGGCCGAGACAGACAAAATTGGTGCCGGCGGTATCCCGTCGAAATGCTTTCGCGGACGCCCACGACCGTCTTTTTTAAATGCAACTGGGACGTAACTGGACTTTTTCTTTGCCGACAGCGGCGCCGGAATCAATCCGGCTTTGACCAACTCCTGCGTCCTAGCTCGTTCTTTTTCTCTCTCTTTTCGTTTTGCCACGCGCAACTCTTTCTCTTGTTGCTGTTGAACGAGACTCGCGAGGTGCGCTTCGTACTCGTCGTTTGAAAGGTTCGGGTCCGGGTTGATTAAAACCAGAGGCGCATTTTCTTCTTCTTCTCCTTTATTTTCCTCCTCGCTCTCGGCGGCGATATCTTCTCTTTCTCCTTCCGATTTGTTGTCGTCGTCGTCGTCGTCGTTGTTGTTGTTCCTAATGTTGTTAGTTTTGCTGGGACTCGCTTCCTCGGCGTTCGGATCGTTATCGAACGATTTATCAACACCGGCGGTTACACCGCTTTGGTCCTTCGTGTTGGCGTCCTCTTCCTCGTGATCATCATTTCCTCCATTATACGCGCCGTTGCCGTCTTGGTCGTCGTTTTCATCGTTATCATTGTTCCTGTAGTCGTCCTCGTCTTCTTGGTTCGCCGCAGCATCTACCAACGCATCTAAATCCATCGTATCGTGCGTCGAAAGCGATCCGTACTGCTGTTGCGGCGGCGGCATCTGCATCTTCGGCGGCCCGTACTCACCTCTGCTCGGCTCTATGATCGCGTGCACGAACCCGTGTCTATCCCTGCGCGGCTTCCCATCTACGAACTTCTTAGCGGCGGTATTATTTTTACGCTTTGCCATCGGTGCCGGTTGCTTCCAAGGCTTCTCCACCTTCGGTTTCTGCTCCTCCTCAAACGTCTCCGCCAACCTGTGCAACTTCGGTTGCAACAAGTGCGTCAACTCCGGATCGTTCGCCCACTCTCTCAAACCAAAGTGCCCTTCCGACGGTCTCGCAAACACCCTCTTATTCACGTCCTTCTTCTTCAAGTCCGTGTAACACGCCGACGCCATGGTCGCTTCCGGCGTCTTCCCGGGAAGGTTCCCGAGAAGGTCGTTCTCGAGCGCGTACCTATACAAAAAAATCGACGCAACCACGCGTCAGTGAATAAAAACGCCATCAAGAAAGACACAGAACAAGAGGAAGAAAAACAAGACGAATGAGGACATTAAAAACATCATCATCATCGCGGCATCCCAAGACGACGCGTTTCGCGCATCGTTTCAAAAAGAGGCAAGAAAGCACACGTGAAAAAAAAAATGAGAGGACAGACAATTAAGTGCCCAGATTTTGCCCTTTCAAATCCGGTTCAAACCACACGAACGAGCGACTCGAATAACGTTACCTGGTAATCTGTCCGGTGGTGAGCAGCCTTTTCTCTTTCCGTAAAACGTAGATCGCGGCGGTTTTGAATATTCCAGATCCTCTGTTGTTTTCGTCACGTTTTCGTGCGCACGTTTTAGGAATTTGTTTTTGAATAAAGAAGACAACGGAGAAGCGTGTGCACGTTTAGCGCGTAGGCATGCGAAGAGAAGAGACATTCCGCACATTGATCTTGGTCGAATCTTGGTCGAAAAACGCATGTTGTTGTTGATTTGAAACATCATGTCGCGCTTCGAATGCGTCGACTTCAAAAGACAGAAAAAAGAAGAAGAAGAGAACTTTCGCGTACCTGGGAATACCTTCCATCGCGAGATCGACGCCGGCCATGATGCGAGAAAGAAAGAGACAGAGAGCGCTTCTTCGTCTTCGTCTTCGTGATGTTGCCGCCCGCGACGCGACGCGGAATTCTTTTGGTGTTTTTGTTTGTTTTTTTCGAGAGATTGCAAAGAGGAGGAGGAGGAGGCTTTTGAAGATTTTTCTTTAATAAGCGCGTCGAGTCGTCGCGCGCTGTGGATTCCAAGAGGCACGACGAGAGGAGGCTTGCGATGTGTTATGATGTACGCTTTATTAATGTTTTATTAGTATGTAAAAAAGTCTTTCATTCTCTTTCGCTCTCTCTCTCTTTTGTCTGTTTCGCCTTTCTCGCTAAAGTGGTGCTTATTTTGTATAGCGGCGGTAATACTAGCGCCCTTCTTCTCCTCGCTCTCTCCTTCTTCTCTCTCTTTCTTCAATTCTTTTTCGAGAAGAGCAATGTACGACGCGTATTATTATCTTCTTCTCATTTTAACTCTCGTCCGCGTCTTCCTCCTCAATCTTTGGCGCTAAGTAAAACCGGACGTACCCCATGTCCTCTATCAAGTACTGCACGACTACCGGTAACTCTTTGCTCAACTGTAAACGCACGTTCTCGCATAAACTCGTCGCTTTGCAAAAAGAGTTCAAGTATCGCAAAGCAAACGTCAACGTCACCGGTTCTTGCAAATCGATGTCTACATTTTGGCCTTCCGAGGACTTCGTGTTATGCACTTTCTCGCCGTCTTCTTCCGTTTTCACTTTCTCTTCCTTCATGTCTCCGTCCGAGGTGCGGCGGCACGTAATATTCGCCTCCCCAATATCACCCGAAGTCGTAAATTTCACGCTATCTTTCGTCACCGCAATAGTCACCGTATCACCAATCGACGATAAATCTCTGCAAATTCTTTGAAACTCGTTCGAGGACATCTTCACCGTCGCTTCGTACTCCGTATCCGGGATGCCCAAATGTTCCGTGTCGATATCCATCAACTTCATTTGAAAATCGGAAATTTTATCCGCTTTCGGGTTTTCAAACATGAACGTCACCACGTCGCCGGCATCGTCCGCTTTCATCGTTATCGTGTCGTCGTTATCCGCGCACTTTAACATTTTGCTCTGTTATCATGTCGAAACAAAAAATTATATCGAAAAGAGAGGATTTTTGGCTTTGGTCAGTCTCTCGTTCTCTCTCGTTTAAAACATACGATCTCTCAAAAACAAAAAGAAGGAAAAGTTGTCCTTGTTTTCGGCGGTCACTCTCTCGCATTGTCACTTTCATCGCGCAAACAACGAGACGACGACGACGAGTCCACCGAAAGGAACGTTCCCGTTCTTTCGCTGCGCCCGTCGTCTCTCTCGCGCGGAGAAGAGAAAGGAAAAAGATCGGATTACGTTGGAAAAATTCAAAAATGTGAGACTTTTGCTCGTTGGGAAAAACCACAACAACAAACTTGCTCTTCTTCGATACAACGCGGTCGTCGCGCATCCGTTGCATCTCTCGATCGTTATCGAAACGATCGAGAGCGATGCACAGAAGACAAAGATGTGTACGAAACGCACCATGTTCAACAAGTTCATCCCCATGGTCACGTCTCGGTCGCATCGGTAGTGGTCAAAACCGGTGCTTCGTAACATCAACGCCACCAAAGAAACGTGCGAGGAATCCATCGCTTGCAACGCGAACCCGTTGGCGGTGCACTCAAAGTTCGCATCGGTGACTAAATCCTTGATAGATTCGAGGACTTTTTTCAAAATGGACCCTTGGAGAATGCGCGCTTCGAACATGATGATGAGATGGAAAGGTACGTTGCTTTTCTCGAGCGTTCTTTTTGTGCGGCGATTTTCAAATCCAAGACGAGTTTGAAATCACCAGAGAGAAGAGATTCAAAAGAACGAAGCGCGCGAGAACTTCGCGTAAACTTGAATTAAGCATACAACAAATGTCGTACTTCTCTGCTACTGTTGATGTTATGCAATCTTCTACTATTACTCTACTCTCGCTCTCTGAATCTCATATTCTATCGCCTTATACTCCTTCTCGATTTTTTCTCCGGCGCGTTCACGAACGCCCAATCTACTCTCACCTCCTGGTCCAACATCAACTTCCCGTCCATGTTCTCGATCGCACTCTTCGCCTCTTCCTTCTCTTTATACTCAATCAAACAGTATCCCTTAACGAACCCAGTTCTCCGGTCTAAATTTAAGTGCAAGTTTGAAATCTCCCCGAAATCGCCAAAGTTTTCGTGCACGTCTTCCTCTTGCGCTTCTTCGTGGACGCCGGTGACGAGGACGACCCAGCCTTCGATGGATTTTTGAGGTTGGCCTCTTTCTCCTTCGCTCTCTCGCAAAGTTTCGTACCGGTCGTTTCGAGAGTGTTTGACCTCGTCGTCGATAATGTCCGCGTTCTCAAAGCCTCGGCCCTGTGTGAAAAACAAGAGACATTAAGAAACGGGCGCGTATATGCGCAAAGTCAGCGAAAAGAAGAGGAAACACAAAGACACACAAACGAGCTTTGACAAAACCGACGACTTCTCGACGTCTTCGTCTGCAACAAAAACGAAAAACACAAAAACGATGACGATTAATACTAATAATAACAACAAAGCGTCGTACCTTTTGTCGTCGTCCTCCGTCCATCTGTCTCTCCTCTCTCCTCTCCTCCTCGTCCTCGCTGT
>JACLAB010011584.1_pt1 | contig 17430 bp, 20 predicted proteins | sample 8027921 | NCBI WGS metagenome assembly JACLAB01 (sample SAMN15725117, study PRJNA655200) | protist metagenome | isolation source: fluorescence activated cell sorting (FACS) single amplified genomes of... | place: USA: West Boothbay Harbor, Gulf of Maine | collected 2000-07-19 | reverse complement strand
TGGATTTGATATAGAAGACGAAATTAATAAATTAATGTCACGGCCACTAACTATAGAAAATATTATTTAAAAAAATGAACCTAGATACTGATTTAGTAAGTAATATTCGCATTAACCTGAGTGCTATTGAAAGAAGAACTTCAACATTAATGAAAAGACGCTCTGTTAAAAAAGAGTATCAGGCTGCATGGTTATTAAAAGCTATCTCATTAATTGATTTAACCACGCTAAGTGGTAATGATACAGCAGGAAAAGTAGAACGCTTATGTGAAAAAGCAAAACGACCTATCTCTCTTGATTTACTTGAACGTTTAGGATTGCAGCAAGGTGATGTCCAAGTGGGTGCTGTATGTGTTTATCATCATCTAATTAAAGAGGCGAAAAAAAATTTACCAAATAACATTCCCGTAGCGGCAGTCTCTACAGGTTTTCCAGCTGGATTGTCATCATTTAAAACAAGAAAATTGGAAATTACCGAGTCGATTAAAAACGGTGCTGATGAAATTGATATAGTTATTAATAGAGGCTTTGTTTTGCAAAATAATTGGAAAAAATTATATGAAGAAGTTGTAGATTTTAAAAAGGCAGCAAAAAATAAACATATTAAAGCAATCCTAGGTGTTGGCGATTTAGAAACTTTAAGAAACGTTGCAAAAGCTTCTATGGTTTGTATGATGGCGGGTGCAGATTTTATTAAAACCTCAACAGGAAAAGAGTCAATTAATGCTAATCTTAATAATAGTCTTGTCATGCTTCGTATGATTAGACAATTTTATCAAATGACAGGTAAAAAAATTGGCTTTAAACCTGCGGGTGGTATTTCTACGGCTAAAACTGTCATTGAGTTTTTAATTTTGGTGATGGAAGAACTTGGTCATGACTGGATAAATCCAAAATATCTTCGTATTGGCGCATCGAGTCTTCTTATTGATATTGAGAGACAACTCTATCACTTTGCGTTAGGTAGATATGCAAATAAAGAAAAGTTAGCGATTGGATAATGAGTAAAATTATACAAAATTTTAAAAATATTTCTTACGGTCCTGCACCCGAAGATAGTAAAGATGTTATGTCTTGGATTAATTTGCTGAAAAATCCTAATCATTTATTTATTAATGGATCATGGGTAAAGTCAAAATCATCAAAGAAAATTCAAGTTATCAATCCAGCTACCAATAAAAAATTAACCTCACTATCGATAGCTAATAAAGCTGATGTGAATGCTGCAGTAGGAGCTGCTAAAAAAGCTTATACTTCTTGGTCCAAAACATCATCAGATACACGGGCAAAATATTTATACGCACTAGCAAGATTAATTCAAAAACATTCTCGTTTTTTATCTGTTCTAGAAACTATTGATAACGGAAAACCAATTAGAGAGACCAGAGACATTGATATTCCATTAGCAGCAAGACACTTCTATTATCATGCTGGTTGGGCAAAAAAAATTGATACAAAAACTCATAAACCAATAGGCGTTATTGGTCAGATTATTCCTTGGAATTTTCCTTTATTAATGATGGCATGGAAAATTGCTCCAGCTATTGCCGCTGGTAATACTGTTGTCTTAAAACCTGCTGAATTCACTTCGTTAACTGCTTTATATTTTGCTGAATTATGTCAAAAAGCTAGAATACCTAAAGGTGTTATTAATATTATTACTGGAGACGGCAGTACAGGAGAATTAATTACTTCACATGGGTATACAAAAAAAATTGCTTTTACTGGATCAACAGAAGTTGGAAAAAAAATAATTCAATCGACTGCATCGCAAGAAAAAAAATTAACAATGGAGTTAGGTGGTAAGTCACCATTTATTGTTTTTGAAGATGCTGATCTTGATAGTGCTGTTGAGGGAGTGGTTGATGCAATTTGGTTTAATCAAGGCCAAGTGTGCTGCGCTGGTTCTCGTCTATTGGTGCAAGAAAGTGTAGAAAAATTATTTATTAAAAAATTAAAAGCTCGCATGGAAAAATTACGTGTTGGCAATCCACTTGATAAATCTATTGATATTGGAGCAATAGTAGCACCAGTTCAATTAAAAAAAATCAAATCAATTGTAAAAAAAGGTGAGAAAGAAGGATCCAAATTATGGCAACCTAGTTGGGCTTGTCCTACTGATGGATTATTTTATCCCCCTTCAATCTTTACTAATGTTTCTCCGTCTTCTTTCATTGCACAAGTTGAGATCTTTGGACCCGTGTTATCCGTTCTTAGTTTTAGAACACCAAGTGAAGCAGTAACGATTGCTAATAATACTCCTTACGGTTTAGCAGCGAGTATTTGGTCAGAAAATATTAATCTCGCTCTTGATATGGCACCTAAAATAAAAGCAGGGGTTATATGGATTAATTCAACAAATTTATTTGATGCTGCATGTGGATTTGGTGGATATAAAGAAAGTGGTTTTGGTAGAGAAGGTGGCATAGAGGGCATAAGAGCGTATCAAGATAGCACGCTCCCTGAAACTTCAAATATTTCCAAAAAAGTTGTTAAAAATAAAGTTGAACTCCCATCTATCGATGCAACACCAAAATTATATGTTGGAGGCAAACAAAAGAGACCTGATAGCGGATATTCCTTTAATCAACTTTCTGCGCAAAAAGAATTTATTTGCGATATTGCAAGAGCAAATAGAAAAGATGTTAGAGATACGGTGGAAGCGGCATCAAAATCGAATATAGCTAGTTTAAATAATTTTAATCGTTCTCAGATTTTATTTTATTTAGCAGAGAATTTATCACAACGAAAAGAAACATTTGTTAATTTATTAATGAGTATTACTGGCGTAAATAAAAATCAAGCACTTAAAGAATTTGAACAGTCATGTGAGAGAATTTTTTATTATGCTTCAATGGCTGATAAATTTGAAGGGAATATTCATAACCCTCCAATGCGTGGATTAACTTTAGCTGTTAAAGAATCAATTGGTATTGTGGCAAGTATTATGAATGATCATGAACCACTTCTTAGTTTATCAACAATAATTTCTTCTCTTTTTGCAAATGGAAACGCTAGTATTATTATTCCTTCAGAAAAAACATCATTAATTGCAACATCCTTGTATCAAGTTTTTGAAACTTCTGACATTCCTGCAGGTTCAATAAATATTTTAACAACAAAAACTAATGAACTTAATGAAACATTAACCCAGCATGAAAATGTTCATGGAATATGGGCTTTCTCTGGAGATGCAAAAGTACGATCAAATATTATTCATGGTACTGTCTTCAATCTTAAGCGATACTGGTGTCCAAAAAATAATAATATCGACTGGTCAAATACCTCTGAAAAATTTCTTAATGAATTTCTTTACGAAGGATCTCAAGTAAAAAATATTTGGATCCCATACGGAGAATAAGTTATAAAAGCACTATGCTAATCAATATAGATCCAATTTTAAGTCCAGAAATTTTAAAAACGATGCGTCAAATGGGTCATGGTGACCGCCTCGTTATCTCTGACATTAATTTTCCAGCTCATTCTAATCATAATTGCGTACACCGACTTGATGGTTTAGATATGGCAACTGTTATGCGTGCTGTTCTCTCTGCCTTTCCACTAGATAGTTTTGTTCCAGCAGCAGTTCACCGAATGGAAATAGATGATAGTCCGGATGAAATCAATGAGGCTAACCAGGAAGTTTTTGATGTGATCAAAGAGGTCTCAGGAGATCATTGGACAATTGGTTCCTTTGAACGTAAGGAATTTTATCAAGAGTCAAAAAACACCTATGCGTTTATTACAACTAGTGAGCGTCGACCTTTTTGTAATTTTATTTTAACAAAAGGTGTGATTAAACCTGATGGAACAGTTTGGGTTTTAGATAAATAATGAGCATAAGTGTTTTTGGTATTTATGTTGCCGATCTTGTTTTTTTTGGAAAAAAAATTCCTGTTGAAGGCGAAACAATCTTAGGAAATAATTTTGTAATTGGTCCTGGTGGTAAAGGATCTAATCAAGCAGTCGCCGCCGCTAAAGCGGGAGTGAAAACATACTTTATTTCAAAGATTGGTGACGATCAATTTGGTGAAATGGCTACAAAGATTTATGATGAAGCAAAAGTTGATTACTCTAATGTCATTATTTCAAAAGAACATTCAACTGGTGCAGCAGCTATCATGGTAAATGAACAGTCAGGGGCTAATGCTATTAATGTATTCCCAGGAGCAGCAGCTGCTATTACGAATAGTGATATTGATAAAGCAGAGCAAGCAATTAAAACTTCTAAAATATTTCTCACACAATTGGAAGCACCAAAAGACACAGTGATGTATGCAATTAAAAAAGCAAAAGAATTAGGAGTCGACACAATACTTAATCCAGCACCAGCAGCTGACATCGATAAAAGTATTTTTCCTTTTATTGATTATTTTACGCCTAATGAAACTGAAGCAAGTTTTTATGTCAATCATCTTGTTGAAACACATGAAGATGCAAGTAAAGCTGCTAATACTTTATTAGAGATGGGAATTAAAAATGTAATAATTACTCTTGGAAAAAAGGGAGCTTATTTTGCAAATGCCAATGAAAATTTTTCTTCTCCAATAGCAAATTTATCCAATCCGGTGGTAGATACAACAGGAGCTGGGGATGCATTTAATGCAGGATTTGCGGCTGCACTAACAGAAAACCAAGGCATTAGGGAAGCAATCGCTTTTGCTAGCGCTACTGCAGGGTTATCAACAACCAAGATTGGAACAGCAAATTCTATGCCTAGTCGTGAGGAAATTGATAAAATACTCTAATTAGTATAAAATAGACTTATGCAAGAATATCTTGAGAAATTACTATACTTTTGGGCAGGAATAACTGCGATAGGTTTATTTTTAGTTATAGTTTACTGGGCTATTTCAATCATAATCTATGTTGCTTTTGTTTCTTTGTTTATAGCTATTGTTGCTGCAGCTTTTTATCAATTTTATTGGTCAAAAAAAAATCGCTAATATTTTCCAAATCCAAAAATTAGTATAGATAAACTTTATGTCTGCAAAATATATATTTTATGATTTAGAGACAACGGGTAGAGGGAAAAAAGAGAGCCCTAATGCATTTGGCACCACTCCTAAGTGGGAGCAAATTATGCAAATAGCTGCGATAGTAACAGATGAAAATTTTCAAGAAACTAATCAAAATATTAATGAATTTTGTAGGCCACGAACATCAATAATATCCCAACCCGGAGCACTATTAACGACGCAAAAGGGTATTAGGGAAGCGCTCCATGCTGAGCAATCCTCTTATGAATTAATGAAAAAGATAAACACCACTTTTGATCAATGGAAAAAAGATACTGAAGAGCCAATATTTATTGGTCATAATATCATTGATTTTGATGAGTCTGTTTTGGAATACAATTTATTTAATAATTTATTTTTCCCCTACATTACAAGAAAGAGTAGGGGTGATACATTAAGTTTAGCTAGAGCATTGTATGCAATTAATCCTAGCAGTATGAAAACACCTTTAACGCCAAGAGGCAATCCAAGTTTTAAATTGGAGAAATTAGCTGAAATGAATAATTTACCGATTGAGTTTGCTCATGATGCTTTAAGTGATGTGCGAACATCAATAGCACTTACTAGATTTATACAAGAGAGTGATAAGAAAAATTGGTCTCAATTACAAATGTCCATGAACAAAGAAAGAGCCATTGAATATGTAACATCCAATAAAGGATTTTGTTACATGACCAGTTTTGCTGGAAGAGTAAAATTACAAGCATTATCAATGGTCTGTGAGTCTCAGTATAGTGGTTGGTTCCATACAATTGATTTAGCGCATGATCCAGAACCTCTTATTGAATGTAATGCAGAAGAATTCAAGAAATTGATTAAAAAGAAAAACCGCTATGTAATTTGCAATCAACACCCAATCTTATTACCTGGTAAAATTGCTTCAAATTATGAACCTTATAATGAAATTGGAGCCGACGTTCTCAATGAACGAGCAAAGATGGTGTATAAAAATAAATCTCTTGCTGATAAATTTAAGTTGATGGAAATAGATAGGCAGATAGAAAAAGAAGACGAGTCCTCTCAAGATAATATATTTCCAGAGAGTAAGGCTAATATGTTTACGCAATTTGGTCAAGCAAGTGATCTAGCTCAATTTCATGAAAAAAATACATGGAAAGAAAAATACAAAATTGCACTTGGTATCAAAGATCCTCGTGCTAATTTTATGTTAAAACGTCTTATATTTGATGAAAGTCCTAAAACTTTATCTCCAGAAGATTTTAAAATGGTTCACCGTGAACTCCATGATCGTTTAGTGATTAATCAAGAGCGACCTTTTACAACAATACCAGAAGCAATGAATTATGTTGACACTGAGTTCACTAAATTAGAAGAAAATGAGGATGAGGATAAAGAGAAGAAATTAGTTATTCTTAAAGATTATAATAAATATTTACAGTTCTTAGAAAAATATTTTTCTAATAAAAATTCAGAACCTCTTCCTATGGGTCCTGAATTGGCAAAAATAATTTATGATTAATGTTTGAGTTACAATACTTTTTAATAGGTATTATTCAGGGTGTTACAGAGTTTTTACCAATTAGCTCCTCTGGTCATTTAGTTTTATTTGCGCAATTAACTAACTGGGAAGATCAAGGATTATTTACTGACATTGCAGTACATTTTGGAACATTGTTTGCTGTTTTGATATATTTAAGAAAAGACATTTATTGTTTTTTAACAAATATTTTTCAATTTAAAATCTTTGAAGATCAAATAATTCTTAAAGTAATTTTAGCAACACTCCCTGCAATTATATTAGGGTACTTTATTTATGATTACGTCAGTTTATATTTTAGAAGTATTCAATTAATTGCTTTTTCAAGTATTGTATTTGCTATCATTTTATTTTTTGCTGATAGAGTGAAAATGGAAAATAAAAGTTGGAATAAAATAACATATATAGAAGCACTTGTTGTAGGATTATTTCAAGCCCTAGCATTTATTCCAGGTGCAAGTAGGGCAGGAGTGACTATTACAGGTGCGCGTTTATTAGGTTATAATAGACTAAACGCAGCAAGATTTTCTATGATACTATCGATTCCAATTATTCTTGCATCAATGACTTTATCTTTTATCAATATATTTAATGAGAAGTATGTTGAATTAAATTTGTACCAATCATTTTCTGCAGCCTTAGTGGCCTTTATTACGGCTTTATTATCAATTATATTTCTTATGAGATTTATAAAAAAAGCGAATTTTAATATTTTTATTATATATAGAATTATCCTTGGAATTATTTTAATAGTTATTTATGTTTAAAATTTCAGGTGCCTATTGCGCTGTGTTAACACCTCTTAATAATAATTTTTTAATAAATAATAATCTTCATCTGCGCCATTGCCAATCTTTAATGCAAAAAGGTTTAGATGGTTTAACTATTTTTGGAACAAATGGTGAGGCTAGTAGTTTTTCTGTTGGCCAAAAAATTCAAAGTATAGAATTCTTATTAGAAAATCGAATAGATCCCAGTAATTTGTTAATAGGTAGTGGATCAGCATCTTTAGAAGATGCAATTAAATTAACAAAATTTAGTGCAAAAATTAAAGCTAAGGCATCCCTACTGATACCTCCATTTTATTTTAAAAACGTAACTGATTATGGAGTAATTGCGTATTACCGAAACGTTATAGAGAGTGCTGCCGATAATAATTTTAAATTCTTATTATACAATATTCCTCAACATTCTGGTGTTACTATAAATTTTAATATCATTGAAAATTTACTAAAATTATATCCTAATAATGTGGTTGGTTTAAAAGATTCAACAGGTAATATGGATAATATATTAAAAACAATAAAATATTTTAATAATTTTGCAGTTTTTTGTGGCAATGGGGCAATGGCTCTTCATACATCAAGACGAGGAGGTGCAGGTGCAATAACTGGTGATGCAAACATTACTGCAAAGTTATTAAGTTTTATTATTAATAATTTTAAGAAAGAAAAAGAAATAGATAATTTTAATGACTATCAAATCTTAATAGAAAATATACGCAATATATTAAGCACTCATGAGCAAATAAGTTTATTAAAAGCATATTACTCGATTGCAGATAAGATGGAAGAATGGAATAATGTAATGCCACCACTTAAAAGAATTGAGAACCCTTCAAACAATAAACAAGTAACTACTCTTATAGATTTAGTTGAACAGATTGATACTTTAGTACCGTCTAGTTCTTGAGATAAAGTAGTTTTTTGCTTTAAGAGCAATAAAATCTTGAACAGGTTTTAAGAAAACAGCAAAGCCAACAAAATCAGTGAAAAAACCAGGTGTAATAAGTAATAATCCTGAAATTAGTAAAAAAATACCACCTTTGATTTCTTCAGTTGGCATCATGCCATCAGACATATTTTGACGTGCATTAAATAAAAGACTTAAACCTCTTTTTCTCACTAAAAAAATTCCAATCAAAGCAGTTATTAAAATGATAGTGATGGTATTTAATACTCCTATATTTGAGCCAACAGTAATGAAAATACTAATCTCAAGAATAGGAATAATAATAAAAATTAAGAATATCATTCAGTAGAATTTACCTCATTATCTTTCTGAATATTGATTTCAATCTGAGTTTCAAATTCTCTTAATCGTTTATACACACTTGCTAGCTCAATAATTGTTGGCCAAGCTCTAAAGAGATATTGCAATGATCCTTCTACTCTGCCAAATGCACGAATAATTTGTTGCATCACTCCTAAAGTCATGACACCAGCAACAATAGCAGGAGCAAGAAATATATAGGCTGCTAAAACATTTGCTTGAAGATAAGCTAGTCTTCCAATGCTAAAGTAGAGGTAATATAAGTAGCTTTTGAAATGTATAGATCTTACTCCATTAAAAAGTTCATCTAATGTCTTTGGTCTTACCGCACCATCATCCTCAGCAATGACTAATATTTTTCTGTAAGCTGCTTCTTTTTTTTGAAGATCATATTCAATACCAACTAATCGGAGAATCCATGCTAAAATAATCATTAAAATTGTTCCACCAACAGCCCAGATAAAGGCACCCGACACAAGACCATATTGCCAATCACCAAACCATAAAATTGGAATTCCAATTGATAACGTCATTAGTAAAGGGAAGAATTCAATTAATACCAAAACAGACTCTATAAGACTTGTTCCTAATCCCTCCATAATTCTACTAAATTTAATTGTATCTTCTTGCACCCTTTGACTTGCACCTTCTATAGTTCGAGCTTTATCATAAACGCTGTGATACCATTCAACCATGGCCGTTCTCCAGCGAAATAGAAAATGTGAAGTGAGGAAAGATATTGCCAAACCTAGTACAATAGACAAGACAGCAAGTTTTGCAAAACTAGCAAGAGAACCCATATATTCTTGCATCGTAATAGCATTAGGTGTGCCCAATGCTTTTTGAATCATATCGTAAAATTCACCAAACCATTCATTAATAAGAACATCTATTTGTACCTGAACCCATATAGAAGTTAGAATAACTACAGAGCCTATATACGCCCAAGCGTACCATTTTGGATTACTAAAAAACTTAAACATTAACTAATATATATGACAAATTTTTATAAATTAAAGAATATTTACTTTACTTGAGAAAATCATCAACTTCAACTTGATAGGACTCAACAAGCCTATTTGTTTCATTCGCCATTCCCACAACGGCAATTAACTCTTTTAACATTTTATTTGACATTCCTTTATTCTTTGCAGCTGCAGTGTGTGATCTAATACAATATTCACAACTGTTCGTCATTGAAACTGCCATATATATCATTTCTTTTGTTAGAGGATCTAAAGCTCCTTTTTTCATAATATCTTTTAGAGAATTCCAAGTTCTCTCTAAAGTATCTGGGTCATTAGCTATTGTTTTCCAAAAATTTGGAATAGCTTTAATTTTTCTCTCTTTTTTAATATTATCAAAAATACTTTTTACTTTTCCTTTAGCTTGATGTTCCTCAATAGGGTTGAAAATTGTCATATGTTCTCCTTAATTGGAGATCATCATAAATTAGAAAAGAAAAAGATTAAAGGTCGTTATTTCTTCTTTTGGCGTCTTTTATTACGTCTATACTTAGACCCTCTTTTACGACGACCACGGTGTTTTTTTGGATATCCCATATTTTATGATGGTTTATACAAATTCTTTTTAGTAAGTCAAAGATTAATAATGCCAATCTTTAGCTTCGTTAAACAAAAAATCTCTAAAAACCTCTAATCTACGATCATTTTTAAAAGCTTCAGTATAAACAAAGTAAGTTTGGTATGAAGGGCCTTCTATATTAGGCAGAACTCTTACCAGATGAGGTTTTTCTGCAACCATATAATCTGGAAGTGAAGCTAACCCAGCTCCTTTTTCAACAGCTAATGACATTCCATAAATACTATTAACTCTAAATTTTGGTTTTCTTTTTATACCTTCTTTTCCTAACTTTAAAATCCAATCAATATTTGAAATAGGAGAGGGTAATCCTGATCCAAAACATATGAGACTGTGCTTATCAAGGTCATTTATATTTCTTGGAATGCCTATACTCTTTAGATAATCTGATGATCCATAAATATGATTATGAAAATTAACAAATTTTTTAAAAATTAAATTTGCTTGAGTAGGTTTCTTTACACGTACAGCTACATCAGCAATTCTGCTGGCTAAATCAATTTCTTCATCTGACATGATAATACTAACTTCGATATCTGGGAATTGATTTGTGAATTTATTAATTCTTGGTGTTAGCCATGTAGATCCAAATCCTACGGTTGTGCTTATATTAAGTTTTCCAACTGGTTTGGTTTTTTTATCAATTAATTTTTTTTCAAAACCTGAAACAGATGTATTGATTTGACTAACAGTATTAAATAAATTCTCTCCCTGCTCTGTTAATCTTACACCTTTTTGATGTCTAATGAATAAAGGGGTTTTTAAATCATATTCTAAATCTTGAATTTGTCTACTTAGAGCTGATTGACTAATGTTTAATTTTACACTAGCTTTAGATATACTTTTTGAAAGTGCTATTTCATAAAATGATTTCAATTTATTCCAGTCCATTATCTAAGTGAGTCTATCATAGGTTTGTAATTTTCTTTAGTTTTTGAGAATATATAAGAACCAGCAACTAAAACATTTGCACCATTATTTTTACAAATTTTACCAGTTTCATTATTTATTCCTCCATCAATTTCAATTTCAAAATTAAGTTTTTTATCATCTTTTATTTTTTTGAGTTCTATGATTTTTTTTACTTCAGTTTCCATAAATTTTTGACCACCAAATCCAGGCACAACAGTCATCACAACTACCAAATCTACCATTTCCAAATATTGAACAATATCTGATACTTTTATTTTAGGATGAATAGCAATCCCAGCTTTGCAGTTACTAGATTTAAGTTGTTTAATAATTTCTAAAGAAGTTTTATCTGCATCTGGATGAAAACTTATAATATCAGCTCCTGCTTCAATAAAGCTATCAATATATTTTGCAACTGGAGTAATCATTAGATGAACATCAAGAATTTTTTTAGTTATAGATCTAATTGATTTAACTATATTTGGTCCAAATGTAATATTGGGAACATAGTGCCCATCCATTATATCAATATGAATATATTCTGCCCCATTCTCATCAACTAATCTTACTTCTTCTTTTATATTAATTAAATCAGCGGCAAGTATAGATGGTGCAATTTTAATCATTTAGATTTTATTTATATAATATATATTACATTTTAATAATGAAAAGTATTGTTAATAAACCGTGGGGCTCATTTGAGGTCATTAATCAAGGCAAAAAATACACCATGAAAAAAATTATTGTCACATCAGGAGGTCAACTTTCATTACAAAGTCATGAACATCGTTCTGAACATTGGTTAATTGCCGAAGGTAGTGCTGAGGTAATTATTGATGAGAATACATACAATTTATTAGAAAATGAGCATATTTTTATACCTCAGGGAGCTAAACATAGGTTGGCAAATAGAGGAACTAAAGATTTAATTGTTATTGAAATGTGGTTTGGTGACAACCTTGATGAGGATGATATTAAAAGATACGAAGATATATATGACAGAAATTAATGATTATTAAAACACCAGTTTCACTAGGTGAGTTAGTAGATAAAATATCAATTCTTCATATTAAAAATTCTAATATTAAAGATGAAGTAAAGCTTAAATTTATTAGAGAAGAAATGGACATGTTAATTAAAACTCTTGATGAGCATATTACTAAAGATAAAATACAAATATACTTAGACTCTTTAATAGAAATCAATTCAAAATTATGGGTAATAGAAGATAAGATACGAGATTGTGAAAGAAATAAAAATTTTGATCAGAAATTTGTTGATCTTGCTAGATCTGTTTATTTTACAAATGATAAAAGGTCTCAAGTTAAACTAAATATTAATAATAAGTTTGGATCAAAAATTGTAGAAGTTAAGTCTTATGAAAAATATTAAATATTTAATTTACTCTTTTAACGCTTTTTTCAATTAATTGTATTAAGGCATTTTTATATTTATTATCAGTAAATATACTTAATGAATCAATTGCAACATCAGCAAAATGGTTGGCTCGTATTAATGTATCTTCAATACATTTATATTTTGTTAATAGTTCTTTAGCTACTTTAAAATTATTTACATCGTTATTAGGTTTTGCAAAGACTTTTTGCCAAAATTCCTTTTCATTTTTGTTTGATCTTCCATAAGCAAGAATAATTGGAAGCGTTATTTTTCCTTCTTTAAAATCATCACCTATATTTTTTCCCATTGTTTTTAAATTTGATGAATAATCTATAGCATCATCAACTAATTGAAAAGCCATACCAAAATTTGCACCAAAAGATTTTAAGGCTTGGCACTCATTATTTTTTGCGCAAGCACTTAAGCCGCCAACTTGACATGCTGCACTAAATAATGAAGCAGTTTTACCATTAATAACTTGAAAATAAGTATCTTCATTCATTTCTAAATTTTTATCATTACTTATTTCAAGGACTTCACCCTCAGAGATAATCACACTTGTATCAGATAAAATTTTTAATGTTTCCATATTTCCATATTTTGTCATTAATTGAAAAGATCTACTAAAAAGAAAATCTCCTACTAAAACACTCGTCTTGTTTCCCCATACTTCATTAGCAGTTAGCTTCCCTCTTCTGTCCTTACTTGTATCGACTACATCATCGTGTAGGAGAGTGGCGGCATGAATAAACTCAACAGCTGCTGCTAAACCTATATGATTGATATCATTTTTAATTTTATTATTTAATATATGAAAACATGAAGTTGTAAGAAGAGGTCTTAGTCTTTTACCCCCTGATAATATTAGGTATTTTCCAATTTCTTGAATGAGAGGAACAGAACTATCTAACTTTTCTAATATTAAGGTATTAATAGAATGTAAATCCTCTTTGCACAATTCTGATAAATTTTTAACAACATCATTAAAAACGACTTTATCCTTAAGAATAGGAATAATTTTTGCCATAATTCAAATATAGTTCAATTTATTTTAAATAATAGATATTTTAGAGTTTGATAATCCTTTTTATCTAAAATTCAATTAATTGAACACTTTTACACTTTAAGTAAAGATTAACATTTGTTAAGAAGAGCTGTGCTTAAAAAAATTTTCTCTAAAGATATAAATATTCCAACCTTAAGATTATCTGGTGTTATTGGACAGGCAGGTATTGCAAGATCTGGATTATCAATTACAGGCATTGAAAAACTAATTGATAAATTGTTTTCAGATAAAAAATCTCCTGCTGTTGCCTTGATAATTAATTCACCAGGAGGCTCTCCAACACAATCATCCTTGATTGCAGAAAAAATTATAAATCTAGCTAAAGAAAAAAATAAAAAAGTTTATGCGTTCGTTGAAGACGTTGCTGCATCTGGGGGATATTGGCTAGCTTGTGCTGCTGATGAAATTTATTTAGATTTAAATTCTATCGTTGGATCAATTGGAGTTATATCACCAGGATTTGGATTTGTAGATCTAATTAAAAAAATTGGAATTGAAAGAAGAGTCTACACTTCAGGGAAAAGTAAAGGTTTTTTAGATCCTTTTAAAGAAGAAAAAGAAGAAGATATTCATAGATTGAAAAGCATACAAGAGCAAATCCATGAAAATTTTATTGAATATGTGAAAAAAAGAAGAGGAATTAAATTATCTGGTTCTCAAGAAGATGAAATATTTTCTGGTTTATTTTGGGTTGGAAAAAAAGGTGTTGAGCTTGGTTTAGCTGACGGTATTGGATCAATTAATGAAGTTATTAGAGAAAAATTTGGTAAAAAAGCCAAAATTAAAATCATTGACCAAAAAAAATCTTTTTTACAAAAACGACTATCTTCTTCTATAGATAGCAGTGATATTTTTAATAAAGTAGAAGAAATAATAATGTGGTCTAGATATGGCTTATAATGAAAATTTTTGTATTAATTGGATTAATATTTTTGTCTCTACTAGTTATTAAAATCCTTTCAGGAAGAAATAACAATAAAGTTAATAAGAAATATCAAAAAGAAACAACAATAGATTTAGAAAAAGATCCAAAAACAAAAGAATACAAACCAAAGGAATAAATGACTGCAAGTTCAATGGAGGAATTAGTTTCTTTATGTAAAAGAAGAGGATTTATATTTCAATCCAATGATATCTATGGAGGTATTAAAGGTTTGTATGATTATGGGCCAATGGGTGTTGAATTAAAAAATAATTTAAAGCAAGCTTGGTGGAAATCTATGGTTTATGAACGAGATGATATTGAAGGCTTAGATGCATCTATTTTAAGTGCCCCCGTGGTATTGCAACAATCAGGTCATGAAGATACTTTTACAGATCCTTTAGTTGATTGTAAAAACTGTAAGTCTAGATGGAGAGCAGATCAATTAATTAATAATACTTGTCCTGAATGTAAATCTAAAAATCTCACAGATCCAAGGCCATTTAATCTAATGTTTAAAACAGCAATTGGCCCTGTTGATGATGGCTCTTCTTTTGCTTACCTAAGACCTGAAACATGTCAGCAAATTTTTACTAATTTTAAAAATATTACTGACTCGACGAGTAGGGTGGTTCCATTTGGTATTGCTCAAATTGGTAAAGCGTTTAGAAATGAAATTACTCCAAGAAATTTTATTTTTAGAGTCAGAGAGTTTGAACAAATGGAATTAGAATTTTTTGTAAAACCAGGATCTGATGATGCATGGCATAAATACTGGGTTGAAAAAAGAATTGCATGGTGGGAAACTCAGGGAGTAAGTATTAAAAACTTATACCCTACTGAAGTAGAGAAAGCTGAATTATCACATTATTCAAAAGCAACTGTAGATATTATGTACGAATTTCCTCATGGAAAAGAAGAACTTGAAGGAATAGCAAACAGAACTGATTTTGATTTAGGTTCTCATACAAAAAATCAAAAAGAATATAATATTACCTCAGAGGTAAAAAAAAATGAGCATTCTACAACTAAATTAGGTGTACAAAATTTAGATGAAAAAACTACTTATATTCCATATGTAATTGAGCCCTCAGCTGGGGTTGAAAGAGGTTTGCTCGCTATTTTAAATGAAGCCTATACCATAGAAAATTTAGAAAATGGTAATATACGAACAGTATTGAAATTCAAACCTCACCTTTCTCCTATTAAAGCAGCAGTAATTCCTTTGAAAAAAAATAATGAACAAATTGTAGCAAAAGCAAAAGCTATTAAAAATGAATTACAAAATCTTGGATTGGGAAGAGTAATCTTAGAAAATTCAGGCAATATTGGTAAAAACTATAGACGTCATGATGAAATTGGGACGCCAATTTGTATTACGGTTGATTTTGAAACGCTAGATGATGATTCAGTAACAGTAAGAGATCGTGACTCAATGAATCAAGAAAGAGTATCTTCAAAAAACCTAAATCAATTCTATCAAAAGTATTTTATTAAATAGTTTTTAGAAAATATGAAAATTATAGATGATATAATGGCTACAAGGCTATTATTTTTTATAATGGCTTTTTTTGTAGGTCTTTGGACCTTAAGAATCCCTACAATTAAAGATCAAATTAATACTGATTATCTTGGTATTGGATTAGTAATGGCAACATTCGCAATTGGCTCAATTATTGCCATGATTTTTGCTAATAATGTTATCAAAATGAGCTCTACAAGAACGGTTCTTTTATATACTAGTGTCTTGCAAGCAGTTTTATGGTTACCAACACCATTTATTACTTCATTACAAACTTTTATGATTTTTTCATTTATTTTTGGTCTCTGTTATGGAAGTTTTGAAATTAGCTGCAATCTCTATGCATCCAATCTTGAAAAAAGAGAAAAAAAATCAATGATGTCCGGTTTTCATGCTTTTTGGAGTTTGGGAGTTTTAGGTGGGTCAATTGTAACAAGCTTGTTTCTTGAATGGAATATAAGTTTTTTAAATAATGTTATAGCTTACGTAATAATACTTTTGCCTCTCAATGTTTTTATTGTGTTTAGTCTTCACATTGATCAAATTGAAAATACTAAGAATAAAAAAAATATCTTTTTTATATGGCCATTACTTATTTTTATATTAGCCTTAATTTCTATGGTGAATGCTCTTACAGAAGGAAGTGTGGACGCATGGGGTGCGCTTTATATGAGAGATTTTATTCAAGTTGATGGATTTTTAATTGGTTTAGCAACTGTTAGTTTTAATATTTGTATGGTAATTGGTAGACTGAGTGGCGATTGGATAAGAGATAGAATAGGTGTTTATAATTTTGTGAGTTTACTTTTTTTAACTTCCATAATAAGTTTATTTATATTGTACTCTTTTGATACTATTTTTGCAGCTACATGTGGATTTGCATTACTTGGATTTGGTACTTCAGCAATTATTCCTATCGCTTATAGTTTAGCTGGTAAAACAGAAGGAATAGATAGTGGTGCCGCTATAGCAATTGTGTCAATTGCAGTATATGGTACCTTTATGGGAGCGCCAGCAACATTAGGAATAGTGGCGAATAATTATGGAGTAAATTCTATATTCTTTCCTATTCTAATTATTTTTTTATTTATCTTGCCAATTATTTTTGCATCAAAAAAACATTTTAAACAATAAATTCTAAGACTAAGCCTTCATTAGTTTTTATTTGTTGCTGTGCATTTATTTTTTTTTCAGCTAATTCTATTTTTAACATTGCCAATATAGAATCATTTTCTATACTTATTATTTTTCCATAAGTATTCCCATCATCTTTTATATTTTGTTCAATTTGAGGTGATCCTTTTTTAACTATTAAAGAGTAAATTTTCTTTTTTAATAAAGCTCTGTATTTCATTCTCGCTGTAATTTCTTGCCCAACATAACAACCCTTATCCCAAGAAATTGAGTTTAGATTTTCAAAATTATTTTCTAAAAGTAAGG
>JACLAB010014316.1_pt1 | contig 17436 bp, 12 predicted proteins | sample 8027921 | NCBI WGS metagenome assembly JACLAB01 (sample SAMN15725117, study PRJNA655200) | protist metagenome | isolation source: fluorescence activated cell sorting (FACS) single amplified genomes of... | place: USA: West Boothbay Harbor, Gulf of Maine | collected 2000-07-19 | reverse complement strand
GCCAAACTCATCCCACGCCGATCAGTTGATCGGAGTGAGGCTTCACCCCTATCTCGCCTCTGATTGGCCAAAAATTCTGAGAAGCTCTGAGAGCGCAGCAAAAAAAAAGGTCGATACCCGTTTGGATTTTAGTACTGTACATGTACACGTAGTGTAGATAGACACGTAGTGTAGAGTGTAGAGCTGTAGACAACTAGACATTGCGTTGTACCTTCGTACATATTTCGTACGAAAGTACGAAAATAGAATACTTTCGAAAGTACGAAAGTACTTTCGAAAGTACTTTCGAAAGTATCGAATACTTTCGTACGAAAGTACAACATACTGTACAGTACAGTATCAATAAACAGTACTGTAGGGCTACAGTGTCATAGTGTACGTTGTAGTTGATGAAGTGTCGTCGTCAAATTATTTTATTTATGATATCATGCGGAACGAAGTACACGTACTGTACGTGTACCCGGATGGGTTAGAGCTCAGTCTTTTTGTAATCAGATTTACACTGTACGTGTACACGTGTACAGCTGTACACGTAGGGCTACACGTACAGTACAGCATTGTACCTTCGTACGAAAGTACGCATGAAGGTACAGTAAGTTGACAACACTTACGGAAGTACGTTGTACACGTAACAAAAATAATGTAGATCGATAGAATCAATATTTTTACTGACTACAGTACACGTACACGTGTACAACGTACACGTGTACACTACTGTATCATACTGTACGTACATACAGTAAACGTAAATGTACTGTACACAGCTACACGAAACACGTACAGTACATGTACTGAAGAGCCGTTGAAAGAGTAAAATAGTCTACTCTTAAAAAACAGAGAGCGGCCACTGTCTTTGCACACGATTTCGCAATAGTTGCTGGTGACCTCGTGTCCGTCTCATTTCTTTTCCCTGGTGATAGTGCCAGAATCGAATCGCAGTATTAAGGACTCATTTTCATCGCCCGAAGGAAAGTGCACCTCTATCCTGTTTTAAAAGATGGAGACGAACGGAGAAAGTTGGAACGAAGATTTAATACGGTATACCCGCGCCAAACGTGGTCCTACACCGATGCGCAGCAATGCATCGCCGTCGTTCGTGAAACCGAACGAGATGAAACCTAAATTCTCAGATCTAGATCCGTATCGTGGGCGACTGACGAGAAACCAAAGTTTGAATGTTAAAAATCCTCAGCCATATGGCCGGGACACGTTGACCGGTAACTTTCATGACAAGGAACTGAACGATGGTATGCAAAAGGTTGCGCGGGACGAGTGGTACACCAGACGTGGTACCGCAGGAGTGAAAATTGTGAACGATCCCTATTCAGGCCCGTACGTAGGTGCTAACCGTCAAGTTGCGCAGGGTGCTGCCAATCCCACAGGCCGGGTGAACTTGTTTGATACGCTGCAGTTCGCAGACCACACATGCAGATCTGATACCTGTAAGAAACCAGCTAACAACGATGGGTGGCTTGGCAATCGACTCCTTGACCCGAGAAAAGGACGAAACTGTGAGTCCAAGTCTCCCAAGAAAGACGGACGAAAAGACTTGTATGGCATATTGCAGGGTGAATACAAGTCTGACGATAATTCAAGAGATGGTTGGGTAGGTCACCCACTCTATGATCCATCAAACGGAAGGAGATCGATGCAAGAAACACCCCCGAGTCGAAAAGGCCGATCCAATCTGTTCGCTACTCTCCAGAATCAGCCACAAAAACTCGAAGACAAGTCGATGGACGCCTGGATTGGGCACAGGCTCCACGACCCAGCCTGTGGGCGAAAAGTTGACACTGACTACCGCCCAACTGAAGAAATAGTCGATGTCCTTCACGATAACGGCGATGTTAAACCGTATTTCTGCAATATGAATCAGCGCCCAATTCCAAAGAACTACTTTACAGAACTGCATCCCAGTATTGTTCCACGGGGCGAAATTGTAGATATTCTTAGAGACGATTCGAAACCTGGCGAGCCCCTTCGTCAGGGTCCCAAACGTGTTGAGCCGCAACCAGCAACAACCGGGAGAACGGACCTATTTGCACTTCTTGCGCATGACTTGAACGAACTGCCTGAAGACAGGAATCCACATCCTAGACACCTTGCAGAACCAGGATCAGACAGTCAACCTGGAAAGGGAAGGGTTTTACTGTATGCAAACGAGAACTGCAGAGGCTCAGCGAGTGAGTTTTGAGAGTGTCACAAATAGAGCTTCTGAGTACTGGAATCGAGCCTGTAAGAATCAATTTTACGTTTCGAGTCAAATTCAATATCTGCATTTCACATTTTCTTTACTTCAGTTCTACAGGCTATCTCCAGGCTTCACACTGTGGACTGCATTATTACCTTCTCGCCCCTTTTTGCGCTTATTTATTTAGCCTGAGACAACTTCGAACAAAAAGAACTGCGAACAGAAAAGAAAGTGCAGCTTAAGTTTTATGGACTTCGGGTATTGATGTAAATATACGCCTTAAAATTTTGACCTCCCGTTGTCCTCATCGTAAGTGCAGCAGCTTCAGCTATGTTTCGCAAACCTAGTCGGCGCCAAACCTCTACTCTCTGGTAACTCACGAGCACTCTGTATGGGGACTGGTTCAACTGCTTAGCAAGTAGGGCTATTGTACGTTCAGAGAATACTTTATCGTACATGTAAACATGCGAGAAATTAAACTTTCCGTACTTTGTGGCATCCCCTAGCTCCAATCTGCAGCCCGTTTTTAGCAGTGTTCGCGCTTCGTGTGTAAGAAAAGAGTGCTGCCCAGAGGTTAGTTCTTCTTTAGTCTCTGATGCCATTACTGCTCGTGAGGTGACGTACTCGATGCCAGCTGCGGAACGAACCCTCGCAGATAGCTTCGCATGAAGAACAACTTTGCCATACCCACTGCCAATGTCGATGAAGCTGCTAGACCGGGTCAAATTCCAGCTAGAATCAGCTTCAGGTGCAAAACTAAGTCCACTGGGACTAGCCCTCACACTCAACCCGTCTTCAGGTTGGGCAGATTTAGGAAGTGGCACGGCAAGCGTTTTGGTCGTGATCGTTTTCAGGAAAGTGAGTAATCGTTCAATAGATCCCTCAGTCATTTCACCGTATCCTTCACTTGACGGGTCGCAGCGTGCAACCTCACTGCTACCTTTGACAACTTTTGGCGCGCTTGCGCTTGTCGCACTGCTGTCGTTCCGAGACCTGTCTTCAACTGCTAAAAGAGAAGGGCGACGTTTACGCGGACCACTCACCAACCAATCAGAAGTGAGTCCCCAGTTCAGAAACGTTTTTTTGTCCACGAAGCGATAGATGCTCTGCGATGAGTGCAGACGAGCAATCGTCAAAGATATTTTCTTTAAAAAGGGGGAAGAATTTTGAAGAAAATTGCGAAGTAACACAGGATTGGATAGAAAGAACGGATACCTTGACGATTGGATCTACATGAACCGCATTAGAGATCAGTGACGCGCTGCCCTCGCGATGTTCGCTTTGCTCAGCAGCGTACTTTCTCGCCACACTTCCGTTGCCTTTGACTGGATTCGGAGACTCCGGAAGTGAATCTGGGGCTTTTCCACTCTTTCGGGACCTGAACGTCGCTAACATTTGAGTGGGCAATGATGAACAGAGAATAGAGAGCGAGCTATGGCGCCGCCGCGGCGCGTTCAGTCCTTGACTATTCTGAAACTTCCGGGTGTTCAAATGAGAGCCAAGATAAAGCAGCGAAGAGGAATAGTGTGAGTAGTAAGTACCTTCGTACGAAAGTACTTCCGGAAGTATGATACCATCGTACGAAGGTACGAAGGTATCATTTTACTTCCGTACGAAAGTACGAAAGTACGAAAGTAGTACACGTACTGTACGAAAGTACGAAAGTACAACTACATTGTAGTACGAAAGTACCTTCGTACGAAAGTAACAACTTACGAAAGTACGAAAGTACTTTCGTACGAAGATAATACTTTCGTACCTTCGTACGAAAGTACTTTCGTACGAAAGTACGAAAGTACTTTCGAAAGTACGAAAATAGATACTTTCGCACGTACGAAGGTATTACGAAAGTACTTTCTCTACACGTACTAAGTATCTATTTTCGCACGAAAGTACAGTATCTATTTCGGAAGTACTACTTTCGTACTTTAGTATTACTTCCAAGTAGGGCTAGGAGTCTTCCAGGTATTCTATTTTCGTACGAAAATACGAAAGTACGAAAGTACTTTCGAAAGTATACGAAGGTATGCATGGAAGTATAGAATACGTGCACGTGTACAACGTCGTGCTGTACGTTGTACGAAAGTACTTTCGTACTTTCAACGTACTTCCGTACTGTACAGTATCTATTTCCTTCCATATGAATAATAAATACGAAGGTACGAAGGTACTTTCGTACTTTCGAAAGTACGAAAGTACTTTCGTACCTTCGAAGGTACTTTCGTATGTAACTGTTTGTACGACGTACGTACAGTTCACTTTCCTCAGCTGTTTCCCTGATCCGCAGGTTTGTGGATGTGGATGGGTCGAACATGATTACCCAGGTTTCTGCCGAAGGGTCCGGACTCAACATCCGAATTGGTAGCACTCGCTCCCCACGCATTTCTTACTTCAACCACGGCGAACTTACTGAGCTGTTTTCTATCGTTCGAGGTAGAACCCAATTTTGTTCTTTAAAGCGTGGACTTGCACCTCTTACTTCGAGTGGGCATGTGTCACCTGCGCACCCTGCTGAGATGGAACGGATTTCCAAACACCCTGAACACGTCTGTCTATTATCCCGCATCCGTACCAGGACATATGATGCAAATCTTACTCTTGAACCTTCATCACTCCGGGGCTCCTCAGAAAATGGTATCCCGACAAATTTTCATAAGAGTATTTGCCAGGACCGTAGTGAAGGGAGCCCTACAAGAATGTATCGTTGCCAAAACATGGATGCTTTTTGTTCTGAATTTGGCACCTCAAAGGATGAATCTTTCAGGCCTTCCTTGGCTGAAGACACGATGAGTAGACAGAGGATTAAAGGAAATATTGAGGGGTCTTGTGGTAAACGTGACGATGACTTTTTGTCAAAACGCACTGTCCACACGGGAACCAACGTTGGGAAATCGAGCAGAAATATAAATTGTGCTCAGAAAAAGTTGAGCATCGCGCATGCCGCGTGTCCATTGACAGGAAATGGTGCTAATTTATGTGCTGCTGGAGCTGCTGCTTCAGCGTGTCTTAACTTGCCTTCAGTGCCTTCAGTAGGTTCTGTGCAAAAATCAGCCAATGATGTTAACCAACTTGTAGCACCTTCTGATAACATTCCAGCGACTAATATCGACGAGTTTGGACGTGAATTGCTCGAAGGACACGCTACTGCCGGTTGCTCAAACTCTCGCTCGCGCAGCTGGCTTGCATCAGAGGATGAACTTGTTCGGACCTTAGTAGCACAGTTCGGGCCCCGGAAGTGGAAACTCATTGCGTCACGCCTCAAGACAAAGTCTCAAAAACAAGTTTATGCACGGTGGCGAGATTATCTGCAACCTGGGTTAACCACGCAACCGTGGTCGAAAGAAGAACAAGTCAAGCTACTTGAGCTGCAAGAGCACGTTGGGAATCAGTGGGCAGTTCTTGCCCGTTTGATGCCAGGACGTTCTCCAAATGCCATAAAGAACCGTTATCACGCTACCAAGAGAAAACTGGAGCGACACAACATGAAATATCGGGAGAGTGCTGCAATGACTTTAAATAATACTACTGACATTAAAGGCGACGCTCCTAGTGAACCTGCGAAAACTCTTTCTTCAGCTCGTGGAGGAACCACTGCTGTGCTGACTGAGAGCCAAAGAGAATTTGACGTGAATGATGACGAGGCGCTAGCTGTGGAGGGTTTGCTGCTCGCAGAGACCCCAACTGCGATGTCTCTTGCACACGAAAAAGAGGAAGCTGATAGGCTTTTTGAACCTGCTGGAGCTCTTTTTGAGGGCGTGACTACACAGAAGTAGAGTGATGTTATTGGCTGGCGAGGACTTCCTGTTGCCACTTGCTTAGCAGATATTGCAAGAAATTCTATCAGGCTCATCTCGCCACATTTCGTTTGATCGGATCGACCGATCAGTTTTATCCTATGCCGTCCTTCTAATTGAATTGACGGGAGACGACCTTTCAAAATTGTTTATGTCTGTCTCCACCAGCAGGGCAGCACGTGTCTGCCGCGCCACTGGCGCTGCCGCACCCATGACAAGAAGCGGTTTTTTTATCGCACAGAATGATCCGTCACGATGTTATGAGCAACTCCTGATGCTAAAGAGACGGGCATTCAGCACCGTGAGTGTCGTCGATGCCGCAGAAAACACGCTCACACCTCTCACGAGAAGCCAGATAAAATGTTAAAAAAACTGTTTTCCACTGATATTTTCGCAGAAATTTTTCTTGACAACTTGAACTAGTCCTTTTAACCGATCGAAAGTCAACATTACAGCATTAGAAGTGCAACACAGCCACACACAAACAATACACGGACATAAAATAAGTTTCGGCTAAAAGCACTTCAACTTCGCAAAAAGAACTCACCAATAGCGATTAACTTCGTGATGTTTAATGCTAAAATTCATATAGAATAGGGCACGGCCTCTTGCTTAAGACAACTCTATCCTGAACCACACCAGCCAAATGGAACATCCTCCCGCTTACTCGTTTCCTTCGAAGTACGGCCACGGGGGCACCATGCACTTTATATCCACCATGAAATAAGGCCCAGGTTTCAAAAAGAAAAAAAAAATAAGAACAAATTTGAGCGAAGGTCTCTTTCTCTTGCCTTACCGTGAACGGCATACTTTCCAAAACTGAGGCGTGCCTGCAATCCGAACGAAGGATTACAATGTCAACCTGTTCATAAAAGTACGGGACTGCAGACGCGAAGCGCAATTTTCACAAACCTGCTCGTTATTTAGTCGCGCATATATACCTGCAAGTGGCTTAACACCGACGTCTTCAAGAAACAACCTTCCCTGTCAACATGACGTTGCAATTCAACAGGGTAAATGAAAAAACCACGTAGACTAAGTGTGAACACCGTCCACCCGATCTTAGAAAACACCTGAAGCTCGACAGTTCCAAGTATCACTTTCGGGTTTTGCGTAGTCCCAATCCTAAAAGAAAACTAACAGCTCGACACGAAGTACCTCTTGGAGCAAAATAAAAAATAGTGTCGGCTTACTTAATGCGCATCTTCTCAGTTTCACTACTCCTAAAAAGTGCAGGTTACGGTAATTGCGGAGGGAGAAAGCTGCCACGGGGTATCGTGGTACGGACGGCACAAGTACAAGCGCTCACGCGTGAATCCTGGTCTACATCATTACTTCCGTACTTAGGTACGAAAGTACTTTCGAAAGTACGAAAGTACCTTCGAAGGTAGTACGAAAGTACTTTCGAAAGTACAGTACTCGTACTACTGTATCATGGCTATGATAGCTGCTGTTAGCCACGCGAGTACCACGCGTATCTGTACAACACTTGTACGAAGGTACCTTCGTAGGCGCTAGCTATGATAGGCACTACAGAATAAATACCTTCTATTCATAGATATTCTATCTAGGGTACCTTATCTAGGGTACCTTCGGTACACGTACACGCACACCATACAACGTAGATACTTATTAGACGAGCTAGCTAGCTAGAAGTCTTCTTCGAGGAACAAGAGGAACGAGGAACAACAAAAACTTCCCTATGGTACGTCTACAGCTGTACACGTACACGTACACGTACAACGTTGTTGTACAGCTGTACGGAAGAAAACGCAAGAGTGGGTGCACGTGTAGTGTACGTGTACACGTGTACAACGTACAGCTGTACATACCTCCGCAACTTTCGCGTAAAATTAGGTGAAATAGTGTGATACTGTAAGGCTACTATTTTAAGCTTGACCGACTGCGTCGGTAAAGGTTTGTTTCAGTCACCCTTAAATATGTACCTTCGTATCACTCATCATGTATCTAACTACAACTAGTCTAGACTATCTATCGTACATGTAAGCCGTTGTGCAACACGTGTACACCTGTACACGTACACGACTCGTACACGTACACGTACAACGCGTACGAAGGTATTCTATCAACTTTACCTTCGAAGGTATTCTGTAATACCTTCGTACATGAATGCTATGTTGTATACATACTGTAGATAGATACATACTACGAAAGTACAATGCTACGAAAGTACGAAAGTACATTGCTACATAGTACATACTGTAGTACGAAGGTACTTTCGAAAGTACTTTCGAAAGTACATATCTACAATGTACTTTCGTACATATTCGAAGGTACAACTACTTCCGTACGAACGAAGATAAATCTTTTTGAACAGTGCTCGTGCGGAAGCTCGCCCGACGGTCGCTCCCAGCACCTGCTGAAGCGTATTTTGTACTTTTGTCTCTGCGCTACAATCTGAAGGCACTTGTCGTATTTTTCTGCTCCATAGCGGACGCAAAGTATGGCTTGCACCCTTCCGTACCGGCGGAATATTTTCAGCTTGAATACTTTTGTTTTTCGTGCTGCTTTCAGTGCTCGCCCAAGGCCAGCCTCAGAGAAACTCAATCGCCTTCTATACCGAGCCAAGCAAAGAGGTTTCCTCGAGCTCGATATTCTTCTCGGTGGATGGGCTAAACGCCATCTGCGTAGAAGAAATGATGTATTTTTGGATTTATTTTCAGAAGTGCTCGACGAAGAAAATCCCGAACTTTTCAAGTGGCTAACTGGTCAAGAGTACCCGCCTCAAAGGTTGGCCAACAACATGGCATTTGTGTCTGTGCAAGTGCATGTCATGTCTCTTCTCGACGATTGTGATGTTGCCTCGAGAACATATAGGGGAGGGGAGTGGTTGCGTGGTTGGCCAGATGGAATAGACGGGAAAAAACTTTTTTGAATCTTCTTGAAAAAGTTATACACTACACATGACAACGATAGAAATAAATTGATTCGTCGTCGCGTTAGCACGACACGAAAAAACAGGCGTCGCAGATATTGTTTGCAAATGATGCACAAGTGTTACTTACTGAATGCATGGCCATGACACGGCGTCATAGCTCATACTGCTACCTCAAAGCAAGTACCTTAAGCAGTTGGGTAGCGTATTTTACTTCAAGTATGACATTACTTGTTCCATCTGACACGTCCATATTCAATTCAGATTCAGTTGATAATCTCCACGTGCGATGCTTTCTTTCTATTGGGTCAAATGCTTTCCACGGTTGAGCCGAGAAGCGTCTTTGCACTCCAAGCAGTCTCAGCTTCAGTAACAACTCCTGAAAGGAGGTCTGCTCCTACTTGCCCACCTTGAGCAGATGGCGTGTGATCAATAGCGGAAAAAGGGAGTTGCATGAAGCATGGTCTCGCCGGCAGCCCTAATGCAGGTGAGATACTAGCACTCTTCCATTCATTCTGAGATAGTCGAGGAGGGTGAGAAAAATATTTTCCCTGTTCTCTATTTGATGACCCTCTCCCCGACGTCATGCGCCCTGTGGCACGTGACTCTAGACCTTGACGTATCTCATCAGTAAGGTCAGTGAGGTCTAAGACTCCACGGCGTAACTCCTCGTGCAGCGCTTGCATATTCGATCTACGCACCAACCTTTCTACTTCCTCACGAAACGCGCAAATCTGGCCTGGGAAAGTGCGGTTTGCTGGTGAAATACTGAGCGAAGCGCGAGGAAAACATGACATGTATGAATATTGCATTGTGAGGATTAAGCGAATGTCAAAATCGCACCCATAGCTTGACCAGTGAGATTTCCGATTCCTCGAGCGACTTTCGGGGCGTCCTTGGTTCCAAAAACGATGACCACTGCCCCGGCAGTGAAAAAAAGTTCTCCGAAGCCTAAACCTGAAAACATTAGGCCCGAAAGATAAATTTAAATATTAAGCGACGTGCAGAAGTTCGCCACTCTTCGCCGGTCGAGCAGAACTCCTATGCGCCTGAGACGCTCTTCGTTCCCAACTTCCGTACGGAAGAACGGGTACTGTGCGTGTACGTGTAGTTGTACTGTACGTTGTACGAAAGTACTTTCGTACTTCCTTCCGGAATAACTTGTTGTACAAAGTATCATACTTCCGTAAGAAACTTACTGTATTACGAAAGTACTGTACACGTACTGTACCTTCTAAGATAAAAAACAACTGCACTGTTCGTACCTTGAAGTTAGAAAGTACTTTCGAAAGTACTTTCGTACGAAGGTATGTAGCTATGTACCTTCGTACGTGAAAGTACATTGTAGAGTCAATGTAGCACATTGTAGCACTATTGTAGCATTGTACGTGTACGTGAACAGCTGTACACGTACTGTCACGTGTAAAAAATAGGATATATATTACTCACACACACACACACACATTGTCCGCCCTCTCGCTCTGTGCACGGTGTGACACTTTCTTCGGCAGAATCCTTACTGTGTGGAGTCTTACATCCAACTGATATACCATTACATTACTTTTAGGCCGAGATTATGGGGCATGAGGGTCTTCGTGAGGATCCCACCTTTATTTTGCGCTCATCTTTGATGAAGGCGGCGGACGCTCGTGCCGTGTTGAGAGCGGTTTTCCTGAGACTCTATGCCAGCTTTAACGCTGACGGATTCGACAATTTATTAACTGTAGTTCGCGCGGAGAAAATGCTTACGGAACAGATCTGGTTGCAAGTCGATGCCCAGATTGCACGCCTGCTGAATGTTGTCAAGCAGACCTTCAGATCATTCTCGGGTACCTGCGAGGAAGTTGAACATTTTTTTACTTTAGAAATAGATTCACGCACTGTCCAGGGAAAACCTGAGAGATCAAAACAAGAAGGCGATCCAGTTATTTCCAAAAGGTTGAGATCCGACAGCACTGGGCATTTTTCCAGAGGGTTTTGCTGTAGCATTAGTGATGATTACTCTGTTGAGGAAGGAGAAAAGACAAATGGTTGTCTAGGTCAAGACCTTTTTAGTCTCGCTGACCTCGAGCACTTTTCATCGAATGCTGAAGCATATCTGCAACAAAAGGATTCCCGATATTCCGTAGATGGAAATCGAATGCGGACAAACGATCCACTGGCACGAGATCTCACGTTAGGCCCGATCTTCAATGGTGAAGAGATCTTGGCTCCTGGAGACAAAAATCCTTTATCATATCACCAAGTTGAACAGTCCACTGCGCAACGCTTAAGAGAAACTATGTGGTCACTGAAAGGAGAAGCCGGGTCAAAGGATCGACCAGTGAACAGTATGTTGGAGTTCGATATACACTTCGAGCATGCTTCGTTGCCAGCCCCAGTTGTCAATGAGGAGCTGACTTCATTTCTCGAAGACATGATTAAAAAGCGTATATCTGTCCAGCATTTTGATGACAACGAGCACTTCGTTCCAACTTGCCAAGGAAATTCAGGGCGAGAAGAATTATTTATACTTGATGATTCGAAATCTAGTAAAGGCCTCAGCGAATTGTATTCCGGTAGTTATATCAAGGCCAGGAATTTGAAACAAGATGTGAAAACTTCTGACAATGCGAAAGATTCACTAAAGCAGAGAGCACAATTACTGTTGAAGGAACTTTATACACACTTAGATACTCTGGGACATTTTCACTTTATCAAGAAGCACAAATGTGAGGTAAAGTCCATGCAGGCCAAGTCATCCATACAGATGGCTGATGCACTTGCAGACAAAGTCAATCTATCGGGTTCTTCAGTTTCCCTGAACAGGCAGAATCCAGGGGCACGTGTTACAGAGCGTGAGGTTGGCGACATTAACACTTCCTGGGAAAGTTCAAAAGAGCATCGAAGAGCACGCCGGTTAAAACGTAAACGTACGAATTTGTTACCGCAGCTAAATAATGAGCGCAGTGGAGCGGTGCATATAAAATGCCTGAAAAATGACGGAGCAAGTTCCTCAGGAGTTGTGCAAAACTCGGAACGTGCTGCTGCAGTCAATCATACGAAATCTTCGAATGTCACTTCCGTGTTTTCAAAGTCGACGAAGGTATTTTCGATGATTCAAGATTACAAAGACGTGGCCCATAGCTAGAATAGCTTATTGTAGATTAGACTATTAGTCTAGTTACTTTATCAGTTCAAATACGAATTGTAACGTCAGGTTATCGAAGAAACTGTGAGTACGTGCAGTCGCGCTTGCTGTCCATTTCTAGCAGACGTGCTGGAGTGGTGGAAATCCCATGTTCAGCAGCATTAATCATACACTCAAAGTCTGTACGAAGATACCGTGCATTATTACTGCTAGTGGTCTCTGCCCTAAGTGTGCGGGATTCCCAGGAGGAGCATGCCACTTTGTGCGGCAGTACCAGCAGCAGCTGCACCAATATCAGCCGCATTGCTGTGTTGCTGTATCCATACGTGTACTGTACAGCTGTACGAAGGTACTTTCGTACTTTCGTACACGCTATTACGTGTATCGTACGTGTACGTGTATAGAATACGTGTACTGTACAGCTGTACACGTACACGTAAAAATAAAGTTGTTTTTTACACACTATGTCAAGCCTCCAGTACACGTACGTGTACACGTACACGTACAAGTACTATAAGCCGCGAATTAGCGTTGATGCGACAGAGTTAAGGGTGAAATGAACGACTTTTTTTAAAAAGGTCCTTAGGGGTTCGAAAACCGCTTTCCAGGCCTCATAAAATCGCGAAACTTTGAGAGGGCATTATCGACATGATGGACAACATCGTGACAAAGTTTCAAATCAATCCGCGCAGCGACGGCGCGTGGGCGCATACGAAAGTACGTTTTTTGCAATTTGTATGCGTATTTCGTCTAAATTTCGTACTTTTGGCACGGGAAATTTAATTAGCGGACCGTGACCTTAAAGAGCGTAGTACAGTAGTGTACAACTTACCTTCGTATGATCCAATATAAATAAACAACTAACAACTTACAGTACCTTCGTAAGTTGTTACGGAAGATAAATAGTTGACTATTTTCGAAGATAATAAATAAGAATAGGAAGAATAGATGCGTGTACATGTACACGTACAGTACATTGTAGCCTTACTTGCAGTATGAATACAAATACCTGTACGTGTACATAACGTATCGAAATAAACAATGAGTACAAGTTGTACATTGTCTCTAGCTAGCTAGCTAGCTAGTATCCGATAGCTAGAAACTTTGAGTGTACAGCTGTACACGTACACGTACACGTTTATACACGTAGTGCTGTATGTAGCTACAGGTATGTATTCTATGAAGATACCTTCTTGATAAACACGTCGTACTTGTACAGTAAGTTGTTACTGTACGTGTACACACGTGTACATACACGTAGAAATTAATCAACTACGAAAACTAAGTTGTAACTTACAACAACTACGAAGTAAAATGATTTTGGTTTTCGTGTATTGGTTTCATTATTACTACTTTCACTAATACACATCCCTCTACTCTACTCGCAAATACCACCTGGGTTAGATTTGGTGAGGGTAAATGCGTCGTTGGGGTTTCTGATAATGATACGGATTTCGCAGAGGGCGCTACGGGGGGTGAAAAAGAACATACTCTCACGAAGACTGAGATTCCACCTCACGTGCATACTTACCTTAGCGATACCTATGATGGATCAACTGATCATGGATTCGAATATAGAAATAATTATGCTTATCTATCATACACGTACAGTAAAAGTTGTTTTATTCATTTGTACGAGAGTAGTCTATGGAATACTTTCGAAAGTACTTTCGAGGTACTTTCGTACGAAAGTACTTTATTACATCAACCTTCAAAGGTATTCTATGAAAGTACGGAAGTACGGTACGAAAGTATATTTCCGTACGAAAGTACGAAAGTACTTTCGTACTTATTTAGCTACTACTTTCGTACTTTATTTATTTCGTACAAAGTACCTTCGACGATAATGCAACCTACGAAAGTACTTTCGTACAAGATAGTGTACTGTACGTAGCTACGTACCTTCGCACGAAAGAACTTTCGTATGATACTTTCGTTCGTACTTGACTAAAATAAAAGTACGGAAGTATGATACTTCCGGAAGTATTATGTTGTTACTTCCGTGCAATATAGCGTAGTAGCTACGTACGAAAGTACTTTCGTATATGTAGCTAGGGCATTGTACTCTAGAATTATAAATGTTCAAGTCCTACACGTGTACCAACAAACTTATTTTTTCCGTGAGGGGGGGGGGAATAAAAAATCCACAACTACACTACGGTACGTGTAGTTGTACTAAAATCCAAAAAAAAAGTCCATACCGGCGCTCTCAGAGCTTCACAGAACTTTTGGCCAATCAGAGGCGAGATAGGGGTGAAGCCTCACGCCGATCAACTGATCGGCGTGGGATGAGTTTGGCAGTTTCTCCGGTGAAACTGATCGATTGAGTTTAGAGTGAGCCCTGTTTACCGTGCAGCGAAGCGCACCCAGGCCACCTTGTATACTGTACACTAACAACTTTCCAGTACACGTTTTTATTTAGCCCTAACAACTTACCTTCGAAGGTACGTGTACTATTTTAGGGCTAAAAGTTATCCCCTGGTAAGTTATGTACTAGCCCTAGTACGTGTAGTACTTTCGTACTTCCGGAAGTACGAAAGTACGAAGGTACTTCGGACGGAAGTACTTCCGGAAGTACGAAAGTTGTTTATACTTTCTATTACGAATGTATGAAGTTGTGTGCTTACATGTTGCAACTTATGATATTAGTCCAGTACTTTTTTAGGAAAGATGGACGTACAGGTACACGTAGTCACGTACTATCTACACAAGTGAGCATCAAGTGATACACAAGTGAAAGAGTTTTTGGAGTTGTTCCACCTTCTCGTTTGGAATTCAAACTGTCAGTTCAGGACGCTTTCCAGCGATATTATATTCAAAGGTACCTTCGTGTTTAATACCAGTGAATGTAATTTCTTCTAGCGTAGCGTGACCGAGAATCATTTCATGTTTTTGAACGCGCCAAGCAAGGTCGGGCGCGCCCTTTTGAGACATCAATACCCAGAACTAGTCTATCCAAAAAGCATGAAGTCACGTCTCAGTGGCTGTCGCTGCCACCACCGCAGCAAAGTCCTTGCTTTTTGCGTCTATGCCCTCACCAAGTTTAACCCTCACAAAGCGGACAACCTCCAGTCCGCCATGTGCCCGCTCTAACCAGTCGGCGACTGTCGTACTGCTGTCCATAACGAACTTTTGTTTCACTAAACAGTTTTCTGAATAAAATTTGGCTAACTGTCCTTCAACTATCGTCTGCACAAGTTTCGGAGATTTTGTTTTATGTTCAGGCCGCTCTCGTATTATGTCCGCCTCCCTAGCAACGACTGCATCAGAAACGTGACATGGCTTCAAAAAACCAGGCCGAGCAGCGACGATGTGCATGGCCAACTTGCTTGAAATGTCGAGGGTAAATGATGCCTGGGCACTGAATCCCTTCAATTTAACAAGAGCAACTTGACGGCCCAAATCAGGGGTGATCTGGCCGTGTAAATAGTAACCAATGAATTCGTCCTTCTCTGCTTTCTCAGAGTTCCTAGCTGTCATGACATATGCTCGGCGCAGGCATACATTTTCGCGCAGACGGGCCGCTGTAACCGACACCGCCTCGCCCAACAGTTGAGAAGCACTTGTGGGCAAGGCCTCCAGTTTATCAAGAGAAATTCCTCCCTCCGAATTCGCGAGTGACTCCCACGATGATTTCGCCGTTATAACTGCGTCAAGTGCACTCCTTACAAGCTCCTGAAATGTTTTTGTACGCGAGACAAAGTCTGTTTCCGCGTTAACCTCCACAACTGCAGCAAATCTACCACAGTCCGACACTTTTATGCCCACAAGTCCTTCTGTAGCAGTGCGTCCCTGGCTTCTTCTAGTGGCCGCTAATCCACGTCTACGAAGCTCATCGAGCGCCGACTCAAAGTTAAAGCCAGTCGCTGTCAGCGCCTTCTTGATGTCCAGCAGCGGGGCACCAGTCTTCTTACGCAACTGATCGAAGTTTTACGTGCATTTGAGTTAACTAAGTTAACTAAAGCGTGTGCGTGTTATATCGGCCAAGAAAACGGTCGACCACGGCCTGACCGGGAGATATGAACGAAGACAGGGATGTATTCACGCGTGAATCAGCGCACCTCTTTTACTGCGGCGATCTCGGATGACATACTTACGATTGGGCGTGTCAAGAAGATAGGGAACTGTCGCGCTGAGGCTAATTTTAGCCGCCCGGGCACAAACAATGTTGCAATAAGCTTTGAAGCAGGCACGCAAGCTCGGTTGAAATATGACATTTAACGACGTATTCGAGTTCGTTTCCGTGGTGTGGTCGCGCTAGTATATATAATCTTTCGATGCTATTGAGCGTCTGATGGAGTAGCGCGTTTGAGAGCGGTAACGTGTGAGCGGATATCTTCCTTGTGGGAAACGCAGATGTCCGAGTTGTTCAGAGCCCTACTCGTAACGCGTTATACGCGTACACGTACGTGTACTGTGCCTACGCCCTTTAAGCCCTGAATTAGCGTGAATTGACGGAGCTTAAAGGGTTGAACCCTTCGGGTTCATTTCACCCTTAACTCTGTCGCATCAACGCTAATTCAGGGCTTAAAGGGCGTAGGCCTTCCCTATTAAACTTATATTTGATAGGTGAAAATACTACTACTACTGTATGTACTACTAAAAAAACCAAAAAATGAAAATTGGAAACCTAAGTGAGGTCGCCTCAAACTAAAAAGCATACTAAAAAACTACCAAAATGTATTCTGTATCTATTCGTATGACAGCGACGCACGCAAAGGATATGAGTTTTACCATCCCAGATTTCTTGAAGGAATACGCTGAGGACGGAGACAGCGACGACTACATCTTTGAATACACTAATAAGAGTAGGTATGATACAGATATGGCGAAGGAGTATCAAATTACTCCCGAAGCCTATGGTGTCTATTTCGTCTATGAAACCCCCGAAGGTGTAAAAAAGCACTACAAAATTGACGATTTTTATGAGGACGACTGGGATATTATTGGCGACTACAACGAAGACATTAGCTTTAAAAGACCCACGGCACTTGAGTTGGCTGTGAAGAGGATTGAGGAGTTGGAGAAAAAACTGGCGGAAACGGAGGCGTAGATATAGCTTTGTAATAAGACCAAAACCTTTCGAAAATCACGAGACTTCGGGGGCGTATCTGGAGCGTAGCGACCCAGACCTCTACAAACCTCCGTGAGCTATGCTGACGCAGAAATCACGGAACTCTGTATTACCTCTTTAAGCCCTGCGAAGTGTTTTTGAGCTGTTGAAAAAACACCTCAAAATCACGGGAAAAACTATAAAAATCGGGGGTACGAAAATTGCTTAAAATCAGGGGTCTTCTGTGGCTTCTGTGGGGCTTCTATACCTTCTGCGAGCCTTCTGTGAGACCCCATTTCATACCATCCACGAAACAAGCACGGAGGACGAGGGTTTGTCAGACCCAAATATCTATGTAGGGCTTTTTCGGTC
>JACLAB010013152.1_pt1 | contig 17454 bp, 13 predicted proteins | sample 8027921 | NCBI WGS metagenome assembly JACLAB01 (sample SAMN15725117, study PRJNA655200) | protist metagenome | isolation source: fluorescence activated cell sorting (FACS) single amplified genomes of... | place: USA: West Boothbay Harbor, Gulf of Maine | collected 2000-07-19 | reverse complement strand
GCAAGCGTGTTTCTCGCGGCGGTGTTCGCCGCGCGCGCGCGACGCCCGTGAGCATCAAGCAAGAAGAGCACGTCAACGTCGACGCCGACGCGAAATCTCTCGAGCCAAATCTTCCATTCGGCTTGCCCGAAGACAAAGATTTAGGTTGGCAAGAGGTGATGCTGCACGGCTTACTCCTCGCCGGCGTCCCCGAGCGGTTGTTGTCGACTGAAATGAAACCTCTCGACCCGGCGAATCGCGAAAGCGTGTTTGACGCGGGCGAAATCTTTAGCAAAGCCATGGCTGAACGCAGCGTCGATCCGCTGCTCAAGGAGACGGATCAAGACGTCATCGAGCGACAAGACGCGTTGGCGATTGATGCGATTGATGACGAGGAGCTCGATTACATGTTCCGTTCGCATGAAGAAATGGAAGTCGTGCGTTTGCTTCGTCAACACGAGGAGCAATACGCGTGATGATTTGTACGTACGCTTGTATTCATTTGGTTTCGTTTTTTTTCGCGAATGATCGATCGATCGCGCGTAACGGCTCATATAGGAAACGCAGTAGAAACATTTGTAAACCACACACTCTGACACACGCACACACATCGCATCCATACTCGTTTCAGTGTTGCTTTTCTCAGCGCCCCGAAGGTCCACACGAATGCGTGGCGGAATCTCGAACGCCCGCGCGACGTTCTCGATCCATCGATCGACGTTGCGCGCGACGCGACTTGGCGTCTCGCGCGGGACTCACATCAATCGCCGACGCGTCATCCATCCAAAATCCGTTCACTTGAGGCACGCGAGCGAAAATGTCCCGCACGCGCGTCATCGTTTCAGGCGTAATCTCAACCGTCTCGTCGTCGATGCGCACGTCTTCGAGCGGATGCGCGACGCATCGACGAAAATCATCCAGCGAGCCGATGTCCTCCTCCGCAATCCAACGCACATCCACCGCATGTAAAAACTTCGCCCCGCTCTCGCGCTTGGACATTTGCGTGACAAACAACATCTGCGTTCCGGACTTGTGCTTGAATGCCTTGTCCGCGCGGTCGACGCCGAACCACGAATGCTCGCCCGAGACGACGTGCTTCAATACGCCCGCGCGCGCGTCCATGAATGGCGATGCGTCGTATTCGTGCGCCAGCGCGTTGTGCGCACGCAACAGCTCCAGCGTCGCTTGCAGTGTGCGTTCGGGCACGCAGTCGTTCACGACGATGCCGTACGTTTGCGGAAATGTGGACATTGAACGGTGCGTCTTGAAATGAAGGCTCGACCACGAACCGACGCGTGAGACCGCGACGTCCGCGCGCGGACATGGCGCGCCCCGACGGCGGCGGCGGCGGCGGCGACGACGACGCGGATGACGTCGTCGTGCGCGACGTCGTGCGCGCCGTGCGCGGGACGTCGTCCGCGGCGACGACGATGAGTGATGACGGACTCGAGGTGTTGTCTCGATTCGATGCGTTGAGCGCGCTCAGCGCCGCGCTCGATCGCGATGATGCGGGAGATGCCGACGGGGTGTTGAAACGCATCGAAGATGCGCTCGTGGAGTGCGTGCGCGCGCCGGATGGTGCGGCGAGTGCGGCTGTGGCGGCGAGAGTGTTGACGCGCGCGTACGCGAAGACGCGCGCGTCCTCGGTGTATTCTCGAGCGAACGAGCTCATGGAAACCGCGGGGGCGGCGCAGGCGCCTGCGCTCGCGCGAGCGTCTGCGTTCGATGCGCTCACGCGGTTAATGACGGCGTTCGGTGATCGATTGCATGGATGCGTGCATGGGTTCGTGAGCGCGGCGTGCGCAAGCGCGAAACCGAGCGACGACGTCGGCGTGAAGCGCGCGGCTTTGAAGCTTTTGGCGACGACGTGTGCGCGTTCGAACGGTGCGCTCGACGAGCGCGTGATTGGGGTTGCGTTGAAGGTGTTAGTGAAGTTGGAAGGCGAACGAGACGTAGGGGCACGCGCGGTGAGGGCGGAGGCGTTGGGCGCGTTGGCGCGCGCGTGGAGCTCAGCGATGGCGCACTCGAAAGCAACGGATGCGAAAACGAAAGGCGCCGGTACGTTCGATATCGCGAGCGTGGTACAACGAATCGTAAAGGCGCTTGAAGATGACAGCGAATGGGTGCGGGATTCGGCGGCGATGGGATTGACACACGCCGCTGTGGCGCGTTCGCAAACGGCGACGGAATCGATGTCGCAGTCTGCCGGCGTCAACGCGCTCGAAGATGCCACTACTAGTGACGCAGGTTTTACGTGCGCCATACGCAGTTGTTTATACGAACCTTTATTGGCAGCTTGTGGCATGCATAGCACGGAAAGTCGACGAGCTCGGATTGGTATCGCTCGCGCCTGGGCGCGGTTTATTCACGAAGCGGCGCGCGAAAACGTGGCTGAATATCACGAGGTTGTGGGATATTCGATAAAGTTGCTACTGTCACAGCCGTTAGAAGACGATGCACACGTTTGTGCGAGCTTTCTTTACATCATTCGCGTAGGTTTTTTGGCAAAAGCAGACGAGGCGAGTCTTCGAGCGACGCTTGCGTCGGCGACGCAAGCGCTTCGAGGCGCAGACATCTCTCGCTTACTCATCTCTCTTCGCACAGTACGGGATACAATCGAAGTTATTGGAAGCGTCGACGAAGACGCGTGGACTAGCGTAGTCGAGGCGATCCATGATACCTTGCATATAGATCACCGTCATGTGCAGATAGAGGCGGCGCAAGCGATGCGAGCGCTCGCGGTGGCGTGCCCCACAAAGCTCGTGGCGCAACTTCGCGCGGCACTTCGAGAACTTGAAAATCACGTCGCCGCGGTTGATGTGGAATCGTCACTGGTGTCGTTTGGCGCCGCATTGCACGTAGCTGCGTTGGTGTCAACGGGTGAAGAATTTACGTCTGGTTTGCCGTCTTCGATTTTACGCGACGCAGCGTCTATGGGCATAAGATGTGCGACGGGACCTGGCAGTGCGCGCGTACGCGAAGGCGGATGGATCGTCATTTCCGCATGTCTTGCAGGACCAGGAGCCGCAATAGCGTCGAAGATGTGTGGGGTGTCCATCAAATTTGCGCTGACGGCTACATTTGACACCGTCGTTGAAGCCGGTGGAGAGAGTGAACATGGCGAAATTTACGCTGCAGCCGCAGCAGTTGAGACGCTATCCGCGTGGCTTATCGGTAAGCATTCCGAACGGGAAAGTTTATTGCCGCTACTGGTGTCCTGTGTTACAGCAGCCGAGCGAATTTTATTTTCTTCTTCAAAGGTGACGTTCATCGAGCACGCCAAGGCTCTTTTTCGATTTAGAGTCTTCGAGTTACTCAACACGATTGAGGACACGTCTATTTATAGTACGCTACATGAACGAATTGTAGCGGTGTGTAGGATGCGAATGGCGTCGTATGCAAAACTAGATGAATGCCTTCCTGAGGGATTTCTACGAGAGCAGCTTTGCGCAGAAGACGCGCATCTCGGGCCCTGGTCATCCAAAGCGGATGCACATTTGGATCAGCTTTGCGACTTCGAGGGCACATCAGACGCACCGCATTCGCGTATTTGGATACAGCCGGTTGATGCTAACATCTATCCCCGAGCTCGATCGATGAAGGCGTCTACACGTCAGGCGCAGGGCGAGCAACTTGCAAAAGTGTTTAGCGCCGCGCCACAGCTTCGAGCAGAAATTCTGACAAACTTTGTCAATTTGGCTCACAGCATCGTACGCACGCCGACGGAGCAGAAATCTGTGTACGAGACGGGGGAAGCGAGCATCGTCGCGAAAAAGCAAAACGCCATGGACTTGATTCAAAGTACATTTAGTTCACCGTTCAAGGCCCGTCGCTCGGCAGCGGATCAAGGCGAAAAGGTTGAGCGTCTCGCGGCGTTGACTCTCTTGTGCGCGGATGTTCTTGCCACAGTAAAGAGCGTGTCATCAGTGGACGCCACGTTGATGAACGAGTTCAAGAAAATAGCGCACATCATGCAGTACGCTGATTTCGCATCAGTCATGCACTGGAGAGCCATCGCAGAAGTACATTCATTTGCAAACGCGCTGCACCCAAATCCAAACGACTGTGCCAAAAGTATCGTAAGTGCGTCGAAAAAGCTCGCGGGTATACCAAAAGAGAGTTTTCTCAGGAACATATCGGTGCTTTCAATCGCTGGGACGTTCCGACACACGGGCGCAATCGCGATGAACCAAGCGTACCGTCAAGTCATCACGAGCTTGTTGCAAATGAGCATGCAAATTGATCCCGTATTTTCTTCACATGTTTGGGCAATTCATGCCATCTCAGAAGTCGGGACGCACATCGGGCAAAGTTTTGTGCGAGAGACAGATGACATCATGAAACTCGCGCTCGTTCTAGTCGACGCGCCGTTTTTACTTGAGCAGCAAAATGGTGCGATGACGAGAATTGCGACGGCGCGTTTAATCAACACTGCCATCGCCGCTGTGGGCCCGGATTTAAAGCATGAGTCGGACTTTTTCAAACGTGCCGAGACTTTGATAACACTATTAGCGGAAAGTGAAGCGCCCGCAGCAAAGCTCGAGTTCACTGTGTTTTTACAACACATCGCTACGTTTACACCGAACACACCCCGCGGTCAAGCGCTCGTGCCAAAGCTCCGAGAGACGCTGCGATTGACATCGGATGCTTCAACCACGAACGCAGTCATGCTCATTCTTCGGCACTTACTCGAACGCGACAGTTCAAGCGTTGCGACGAATGTTGGGTTGGACACGGAGTTGCTTTCGGTGCTTGATCGCGAGAGCAATCCGCGAACGCGATCAGTCATTAAGCGATGCGTGGAGTTGCTGATTCAGGATAGGTGCATCCGAAATCCGCACAAAGCGTTGAGTCTCTTATCTGCTTTTGCGCTATACTCCCCAACACCCGTAAGTACAAAAGTCAACACGCCTCAAGACGAAGACGAAGACAACGAGACCGAAGATGGTGGAATCGACGTCGCCGTCGCTCACGACGAAGAAAAGGCGAACGGCGTAGAGCGGGGAGCCCCAAAACTAAGCACTCGACTCTACGCCGCACAACTGCTCGCAAGCATCCCGCATATGATTGGAAACGAACGCGCACACCGATGCTTAGCTGCAGCTCGCGCGAGTGTAGACGCAGGCACCGGCACTCATTGGTTGCCGTTACACGCGCAATTCGCGTTTGACGTTGCCTACCGCCTGTCGGTGTCGCCAGTCTCGGCGCTTCACGCGCCGGGCCTCGAGTTGTTTGCAAATCTCATGCAATTATGGGAGAATGATGAAGATCCAGACTCGGCGACGGATGGAGACTACCGAACGATGTTTGTCCTCGAACAGTATCAAGCGCAACTGTTATCCGCTATGCGGGCGACTGATCCGGCAAACGCTTCAATCGAGTCGTACTTGGCGCTTTTGCGACTCGTCTCGAGCGCGCTGACTAGTGGCATTGTCGGTGACGACATCGCTATGGGGAAGCGCCTCGCAAACGTCGTGACGAAAATCGCCAGCGAATGGCTTCAAGGTACTTCGGAGATTTTGTGTGGCAAGGCGTGTGACGACGCCGTCGCCGAGCAAGCGCGGCAGACGCTGATCGTGAATATTGCGCGAATCGCTGCTAATGAACCGGAGGCGATACCAAGCGATATATTGACAACTGTAAACTCAGAGTGGATCAGAGTTATTCGAAATCGTAGTACGTGGTCTACGAACGACGAAATGGTCAATATTTTATCCGCGTGCTCGACGCTTGAGCAATCTATTGAAGACGCTGCGCTCATTCGCGACATGTGCTTCATGTCTATCATGTGTGGCTTCTTCAAGTCAATTCCACTCTCCGATGCCAGTTTCACTAGCATCATTCAGGCGCTGAGCAAAATCATCACGGCGAATGATGGGTGCATTGTGGCGAGTGAAGTTGAAGCGATTCGCAACGCGCTGCAAATGCGCGACGCGTCCAATGCGCTCGATGCGATCGCCATGTTGATGACGAATCTGATAAATATCGGTGCGGTACACTCCGACGCGCGTGTCAGCGTTATTCGACTCGTTGCGCAGATCATGACGACGGGAAATTCACCCAATGCGGTCGTTGAATCGTTGTTCGCGTCGGCGCTTCAACTGTCAGGGCACGATTCTCGAGTTCGCGGCGCAATGCTGGCTCTTCTCGAGTCAATTTTCACGTCGCCATCGCCAGTACTATGTAAATACCGTGTGATGGTCATTCGGCTACTTCGGACAGCAGACTCGACGGCAATAAAACTCTCTCTACTCAAGGGCGTCGGGCATGTTCTTGCTGAAAGCTCGAGAGCGGTGACTCGCGAATTTTATGCAAACAAAGTCTCTGGGGTAGTGCAAAGTGCTACAGCTCTCGACTTAGTCGTCGAGAGTCTGCAACTCTGGGCGGGGATATTTGTTTCTTTGAGCGAAAACGAGAACGACTCAATGTGCTTGACTTCGCTCGCAATATTTCTGGCGCTGGCTGTCGACGTCACTGCTCCAGAAAACGTCGATGCGAGTGACGTCGACGCGACGGTTGGTCAACTAGCGTCGCAGCTCCTCGTGCGCCTCGCGACCGTTCGCGCAGAACCATTCAGAACTGTCGTAAGTCAACTATCACAGGCATCAAAAGCTCGTTTGCAAAGCACTTTGGCGTTCAAAGCACCGCAATTCGTCGCCGCGGCGTCCACGCCATTGAAATCTTTCAACGCGGTATCACTTTGAATTCCGATTAAAATGTAGCTAAAGTTCGCTCGAGTGCGTTAGTGGATTCTAGATTTTGTAGTTATAGTAGGCAATTTAAGTACTCTTGCGGTTCCAGCCATTGTGGACCGTCGATGTTAATCGGTGGTAGCGTGCCCTTAGTGTCCACGAGACGCTGAAGTTCTTTCTTTGCATCTGACACCCGGCGTTCAAATTCCTCCTCAGCCACGTGGAATATTTGGGTATCCAAATCGTTGCATGCGTATAACTTTTGCTTGAGCGTTTCATCGATTGCGCCCTCATTGGCGTCTCCACTGTGTGGGTGGTTTGCCGCGAGTCCTTCGGGGAGCAATTTGGCACGGTCGTAATTGCTATCAGACGTCGGCGTCGGCTTCTTCCGCAATCCATACGCGAGCATGCAAGCACTGTGATCAAAGTTATGAGTAAGCCCGATCCAACTCAGCGCGCGAACGCGACTCGTAGCCTCTTGCAACGCACGCTGTTTATCGGACTCGAGCGAGTTCCATTGTTCCTCGAGAACTTTTCTCGTTTGGAAATTCGTTCCCAGTCCCTTGGCACAGTGCTGGTTCATCATGATGTCTGCAAATTTGCTATTTGCGCTGAAATCCTTCAACTCGTTGTCTGGAAGTGCGGTGCCAAGCGGAGTTTGCACGAGCTTTCCCCATCCGAGCTCTTCGCGCAAGTCGTGATACATGAACAACTCGCTGCGCCACGCTGCTTGCTGATACTCGACGGGATCGCGGAACATACCCATCAGAAATTTTGGGCGGGTGGGCAAACCATTCGAGCGCTCGAGGTCCTCTGCGCGCTTCAACAAATCTCTGCCAGTGTGACTCGTAAGCAAGGAACATTTCGCCCAGTGCTCGTTGGAGTAATCCTCCAACGGACGCGGCTTACCGGGCTCCCACTTGGAACCAATTTTCCAAACCGTCGTCAAGAACATCGCGCTCCCCGGACAAAGCGCATCCAACTGACGTAAATCACCATCAAGCATGACATCTTCATTCCTCACTCTCGCTAAAATGCTTAAGACCTCTGGTCTATCCTCTGCGAGTAACTCGAGCGCGTGTAACACCAACGACGTCCCGCCGCTCTTCTCCGTGTGAAAGAACACCGGTAACAGTCGCGGCGCCGAACTCGTGTACTTGCGACCGAGCTCACTCACTGAACTATCTGCATCATCCATTCCCACCCCAAGATCAGGCGCGGCTAAGCGCCCAATCGCCGCCGCGTCGCCGAGCGCCGCCTGACGCGCCGGCACCGAATGACCCTCGCCTCGCCCTCGCGAGATCACCGCGACACCACCCAACAGCGCCGCACCCACGCCAATCGCCACGATATCCCGCACACGTCTCGTCGTCCACACATATTTCGTCGTCGACGTCGCGCCCGTGTCGTGCAGCAATCCTTCGCGCTCGCACGCGGACATGACGCACGCAACACCCAGCGACCGATCGATCGAGCTTGGTCACGCGCGATCGACGCGGCGAGTCGACGACGACGATGCGTTCGCGTTTGCGTGCGCGAAGAAGCTCGAGACGAATCGAGTTCGCGTGCGTTGACGCTCGCGTGACGTGCGCGCGGGTGACGACGCGACGAGGCGTCGATGTGTGACGTGCGCTGGAGCGCTGGCGTTTGGTGTTGAAGACTTTGGCTCGGCTGGCGCGTATTCGACTGAAATACTTTTACAACACACAACGCACGCGCGCGGGCTAGAGATATATAACGAATCATAATCATAAACGAACGACACGCTTCCAACGCTCGGCGGCGTTGGCGAGCTCGTAGCGCTCAAAGGCGCGCATGGCGGCTAGGCCTCCGTCGGCGGGCGGTTTGACGCGCAAGTCGTCCAGCGGCAAGAACGGCTCGTTGAGCGAAGGCACGGTTAAGTTTTGTCTAATTTCCACCAAACGACGCGAGAGTACAGCACTGGCGGCACCCTTTTCGCTCAGTAAGCTCTCCCGCGCGCGTTTACCCTTGACCGTGGCGGCATTGGCGAGAATTGTTTCGATGTCGCCGTAGCGTTCGAGGAGCGGCAACGCCGTCTTCGGCCCCACGCCTTCGACGCCCGGGATGTTATCCGAACTATCCCCCACGAGCGCTAAGAAATCCACAAACTGCTTAGGCTCGATGGCATTGTCATGCATCACTCTAAAATCCTCCACCGTGAACGGCTCGAACGGATCACCCTTATTCGTCTTGCTCGGCCGCAGCATGCGCACGCGCGGCGACAACAGTTGATAAAAGTCTTTATCCGGCGATACAATGCTCACATGAAACCCATCATCCGCCGCCCTGCGCGTCATCGTACCAATAATATCATCCGCTTCAACACCACTCAATCGCAACAACGGCACGCCCATATCACGCACTAAATTCTCAACCTTTGGTATCACGTCCAACAGCGGCTCGGGCGTCGGCGGTCGATTCGCCTTGTACTCGACAAACATTTCATGTCTAAATGTCTTCCCTTTCGCATCAAAACACACCGCCAAGTGCGTCGGACGAAGCTCTAACAAACTACATATCGTATTCGCGTATGAATACAGCACACCCGTGTCTTCGCCCGCAGCATTTTGCAATCCATCGCCGCGCGCGCTCCACCCGTAATACGCGCGAAACACAAAGCTCAACCCATCGACGAGGATCAAATGCTTCCTCTCCGCGCCGACATCGCCCTCGAACGCGGCGCCGACGGCGTCGGCGTCTGCATACGCGTGCGCGACGGTGCCGTAGCGCGCCGAAGGGCGACTCGCGCGCGTGCCGGCGACGCCGCGCGCGAATGAGCTGCGCGAATGAACTGCGCTTTTAAATCGCATCGAACCGATGCCGTTCGATTCGCGCGCCGCGCACGCCGCCGACGCGCGCGAGACGACGCCGTGCGCGCCGACGATGCGTGCGCGCGCGACGTCGCCGCCGCGGCTCGCCCTGAGGCACGCGACCGACGCCCCGAACGCCGCGCGCATGGCGAACACACGTCAGCGAATGGCGTTCCGAGGACGACATTCGTCGACGCGCATGGCGACCGCGCACGTTGGCGACGCGCCGATCACGATCATTGATGTCGTTGACGGCGTCGCGCGCGTGGGGTACGCGGTGGACGGCGCGAGCGTGCGCGAATCGCCGATCGCGCGCGCGACCGTGGTGCGCGAGAGAGGTTGCGTTGGTGACGCGGATGGCGGCGTAGTGCATGCGCTCGACGCGCACGGACGCGTGTCGAACGTCGATGCGCTCGAAGTGGTGTTGCGCGATGCGCTGTACGGCGCCTTGGGGTGGGCTGAAGGGTTTGAAGGGTACGCGTGCGCGTGCGAACGCGCGACGACGACGCTCGAGCGACGCGAAGACGTGACGCGGATGATGTTTGAAGAGTTTAACGTCGCTGGTTTGGCGTTCGTGGATGCCGCGGTGGGGGCGCTTTATGCGTGTGGGCGCATCAGTGGCGTGAGCGTGGAGATTACGGAGAATGCGAGCGAGGTGACGTGTGCTTTGGAGGGCGCGGCGTTGACGCAGACGTGGAGACGCGCGCCTCGAGGCGGGAAACGTATGGATCGCGCGTTGCGAGCGGCGATTATGGCGAAACAGGGCGTGGATGTGAGTGATGATACCGCGCGTGCGATACGTTTAGCGCTAGGGAAGTGTGCGGAGAGTCGAGAGGAGTACGAAGCGTTTAAGAGTGACTCGGCGGCGTGCGAGGCGGAGACGTTTACGCTTCCCGATGGCGGTGAATTGAAGCTCACGAGCGAGTTATACGAATGCGGTGAAGTTCTCATGCAAGATACGCTGGGTGCCGACGAGAGCGATGCGGAACACGATCATCACGGTTCGTTACCGGCGGAAATTTGTGAAAGCGTGCAAAAGTGCCCGTTTGACGTGAGACAGTTAATCGTAGATAACATCGTCGTGCACGGCGAAGGAAGCAAGTTACCGGGCTTAGAAGCGCGTTTGCTCGTCGAGTTACAGTCTAGGATGTCCCTGGCGCCGTCGATGACGAGTATCCCTGAATACATGCCTGCGTCAACATACGCGCACGCGCCGTGGACGGGTGCCGCAATCGCTTCAAAAGTCATCTTTTCGAGCAATCAATACATATCGAAGACGGATTACAACGAGAACGGTCCGGCGTTTGCGCACAGCAGACGATAGATAGATAACACATATAGAGAATGTTATGTATTGCATATGTTTAATAGCTACGGCCCCAAAGAACCCAGCACGTCGCCTTGTCGCCAGTAATAAAACACTTGGCGTCGTCTTCGAGCGGCGGCTGCTCAAAGGGAATACACAACGTCTTCGCCGCACCACCTTGCGATTCGTTGGTCGTCTTCTTCTTCACCAACTCTTCGCTTTCCTTGGTCTCGCACCACGGGGTGAGAATCAACTTCTTCTCATCCAAGGCAGCGACAAAACCGTCCCAAGACGTGAGTTTAATAATATTCGCGTCGCGCACCTCCTTCGCGCGATTGAACATGTCTTGCTGCACCGTTTCACAAAGTTCAGCGCAGCGTTTGTTGAGATCCGCGATATTGACCGTTTCCTTGACTTTGTTATCGCGGCGCGCGATGACGCACGTGCCGTTTTCAAAGTCTCGCACGCCGAATTCCACGCGAAGCGGCACACCCTTGAGCTCCCAGTGGTTGTATTTCCAGCCCGGCGTGTAATTGTCGCGCGCATCGAGCTTCGCGCGCACGCCAGCAGCCTTGAGGGAGTCAGTCATTTCTTGCGCAGCATCTAGGTTGTGAAAAAGAAAGATGTCAGTCAGCGCGCTGTATGAAACACGGTGAGAGCGCAAGCACAAGCATGAATGGAAATGTGAGCCCCAAGCCATTATAACCGAGCCATGGCCAAAAGGTTTCGACTGGATATTGGTAAAGGCGCTCTGGTAATCGATTTCCGACCCTTTAAAAGGCAACTAGACTCATTGACGACGAGTCCGTTACAGGTAAGATGGTCGTTGCGCAGAAAAACAAAAAAGACAACGCGAGAGCAAACAACGTACCATTCATTTTCTCCTTCATTTCGTCCGTGATCTTGCTATTGGGGATCGTAATAACGATAGCTTGGATTGGAGCAACCTTGGGTGGCAGCACAAGGCCGTCATCGTCGCCGTGCACCATGTAGCACACGCCGAGCGTTCTCGTCGTGAAGCCCCACGAGTTTTGCCACACCATCGATCGCCCACCTTGTTGATCTTCGTATTCGATGTTGAACATCTTGGCAAAATTTTGCCCCAAGCAGTGCGAGGTCGCACCTTGCACACCGCGGCCGGAACCCGGCACGTACGCCTCAACCGTAGTCGTGTACAAGCCGCCCGCAAACTTTTCCTTTTCAGACTTTTTACCAGGGACGACAGGAATGGCCAAGTATTCTTCATACACACGGCGGTACAAATCTAAGATTTGACGCACTTCGACATCGCATTCCTCTTTAGTGCGGAACGCGGTGTGGCCCTCTTGCCATAAGAACTCGCGAGAACGGATGAACGGCGTCGGGTGCTTGAATTCCCATCGCACAACGTTACACCATTGGTTCAATCGCAACGGCAAATCTCTGTGCGATCGGATCCACTGTGCATAGTGCGGGTACATGACAGTTTCAGACGTCGGTCGAACGGCAATGGGCTGTTCGAGATCCGTGTTACCGCTGCGGGTGACCCAGGCAACCTCGGGCGCAAAATCTTCAATGTGATCCTTCTCCGCTTCCAATCGGCTCGCGGAAACGAACATCGGGAAGTAGCAATTTTCAACACCAAGGGCTTTGATTTCTTTGTTGAAAAATTCTTGCAAAGTTTCCCATTGCGCGTACGCCCACGGCTTCAAGATGTAGCAACCAGAAATGTCGTAGTAGTCGATGAGGTCGCCGGCGACGACGACTTGCGAATACCACGCGCCGAAATCTTCATCGCGCGACGTCGATATGCCCAAACCAGTTTCCTTTTTCTTCTCTTTCTTCGAACCTGTACCCTTTTCAGGTTCCGCCGCGCCAGTCTCCTTTGGCGCCTTCTTCGGCTTCTCAGCCTTGGCTTTCGGCATGCGAATCATGTCGCATAATTTTAGCTTCCCCATGATTGCCTTGACGTCTTCATTCGCCGCGAGATCGTTCACGACGCGCATGACGTTCGGTACCGCATCGCGTGCTTCTGGATCGATCACCTTGGCGAGCGCTGGGAAGAGCGTGCACGTGACGACGATATCGGCTAAAGATGGAGCGTCGCCCGCTAAATACGTCGCCTCGGCCAAACGCGCCTCGAGCGTCGCCAACGCTGTTTTGAGCGCAACCAACGCCGCATTGAACGCACTCTCATCGAGATCAATAGCTCCAGTCAACATCCCCGCTGTCAACATCGCGGGTTCGCGCAAAGAATCACGCTCGAACGCCACCCAGTGGTCCACCGTCTTCCCGTCGCACGTCGGCGGATACGCCACCGAACCCTTCTCCGTCGCTACCTTTTGCACAACATACGCCAAAATCGCATCCGCTCCGGCGATAGTTTCATCATCATTCGTCACCATAACCGGTGCCTGCGTTCAAAATCGCGCTCGAGGCGCGTCGCGTGCGTCAGTCGTCGCGTTTTCTCGAGGCAACCCCAGAAAAGTAAAGTGCGCCCCGAATAATCAATTCCAAGCGCGTTCGCGCGTCGCGCGCGTGATCGATCGCATCGCCACTGACCTCTTTCGCGTCACCCTTGTACTTTTTAAACATCGCGTTCACGACGTGGTAATTCGACACCTTGGCGAGCGTCGCAGCCGCTGAGCTTCCGTCGAGGTCTTTCGTGTACAGGGTTGCGCTGCCCGGGACTTTGGCGAGCTCTATCGGGGCGTCGGCGAGTTGCACGCCCGCGAGCGCGGCGCGGAGAGCGTCCATGGCGCTTGCGTGAGCGTGCGCGCGAGTGCGGGCTGGGCGGACGCGGCGACGCGCGACGTGAGCGCGCGTGCAAGTGAGGGATCACTGTGGCGCGAGGCTCGGATGTGGGCGACGCCGACAGTCAGCAAGCGCGCGTGATTTTAATTCATCCGGAAAGTGCGACAGTAATGTACATGTTAAGTTACAAGGGCGTTCTAAATGTCTAAATTATGGTAAATTGCGCGTGCGCTTGACGAAATCGAGTACGTGCACGAGACCGTGCTCGGTGTACGCGGCTAAGGCAAGTCTGGCGCCGTCGCCGTAAATCGGAGACTCGTCTGATTTGATGGCGTCTGCAATATAGGCGGTAAAGACGACATCTTCGCCGGAAATTTCAGGTTTTGCCATTTGCGCCTCGATCCAAAGCAGGCTAAATAGTTGGCATAGGCCTTCTTCAATGATGGGTTCGAGCGTTGGAAAGCCGTTGAGCTTTAGATACATGTGCATGCACTCGTGCGCTAAAATTTGGCCGCACAGCAAGCGCGGGAGGCAACTCAGCACTAAAATCGCCGATACTTTCTGTGTGACTAATCGCGGTAGTCGCCGCTCGACCATTTGAAATCCACCCCCGAGTAGGTTGCTGAACATCGACCCGCCGCGGGTTTGTTTCGTCCACGTGGGCTCGCGATACACGACGTCGACGGTTTCGGTGTGCGACACACACATACCTCTGACCTGCGACGTTCGGCCGCGGTGCCATGCTTCTTCTACATCGACATGATCCATGACGTCTTGCGTGCACATGTATAAAGGCGGTAGCGTCGAATTAGGCCCGAGCGCCGATAATCCAAACTTGCCAAAAAACTGTACGATGTCTTGAAAGAGCGGCTCCGCATCATGTTGGTCCACAACCACCGTCGACACGCATTTCGCGCACAACATTCTATCATCGGGCAGTCGCACGTATGCCTCCCCGCGTCTCGGTTGCAAACGCCGACATCCATCGCACGAGGGCGTGCCATCCGTGGCGTGCGCCGGACACGACTTCGCGCCCCAAAACGGCTCGATATGAAACCTTATCACGCCGTTCGCATCCGCCTCCATGCCAACATCGCACACCGAGCACCTCGGTTTATGCTTTTCCATGTAACACTTCTTATGCATCATCCGCGCATCCGCGCCGGAGCCGTGGATGACAAAGTCGCAGCTCTGACTTCCCTCGAGCAGCGAACCTGCGCACTCGGCGCACTTAAAACACCGTCCATGATACCTCGACCCGTTCTCCAACCGCACGCTCGCCAAGCCCTCGAACATGCCAAACGCGAGACCACACCCACGGCATCGCGAGCCGTCGCTCGACGCCGCCGTCGTCGCCGCCGATGGCCCCGCACTCGCTGCATTCGCTTTCGCATCCTCCTCCGCTTGGAACCGTCGCGCCAGCGCCTCGTCGTCCGCCGTCGACGCCTCGCGCGCCGTCGGACGCAAGAACCCATCATCGAGCGCCGCCGATGCCGACGCCGCCGACGCGCGTTCGAGCTCGAGCGCCGCGATCGCGCGCGCGAGCGCGGCGTCGTCCTCGACCGTCGTTGTCGTCATTCGGCGTCGCTTTATGACGACACGCGCGCGCGCGCTCTTCGCCCTCTCGTCGCGCCCTATCGCCGCATCGCGCCGGCGCGCGACGAGAACGCCCAGTCGTGCCATGGCATCCGCGTCCTCCATCGACGCCGACGTCGTGGAGACGTTCGACGACGGCGTGCGCGTGTTCGCACCGCGTGGGATGTCCCGAGTGCTCTTTAGCGAGTGTGGCTTCGGCGCCGACCAGCACGGGCAAGACGCCACGAAAGCCGCGCTGCGCGCGTGTAGGAATGCGATTGAGTTTAATTCCATTCCGAGCATACGCGCGCTCGTCCCGGGGGGGTACGCGGGGATGAAAGTGTTGGTGCACCTCGGCGTGCCAGCGGGCGCGTCGGTGAACGAGAGCGAGGTGAGAGAGGCGTTCCCATACGGCGAAGTTCTCCCCGTGGTTATCGATCAAGGAGGATTGCGCACGAGAAGTTGGATATCGATACCCGCGATGGAGGATGGGAACGATGATTTCTTGATTGTCGTCGCGAACGTGAGCGTCGGGTATTGAGCGCAGTCGTAGCGCAATCCTCGTGCCCTCGCAGCGTCACCACCGCCGCCGTTTTCGCTCGAATCGCGTCGTTCGCGTTCCTAGGCAGCGTCCACAGGCGCGCCGTTCGATCGTACGACGCGGACAACACGCGGTCTCGCGCGCGTCCCGCGCTGCGCGGCGCGACGGCGAGCGTCCACGGACGCGACGACGACGACGACGCGTCGGACATGACGGACGCGCGCGGCGAGCGGCGCGATGGATGTCGTCGGCGTGTGCGTCGCGAGTGCGACTTGGGCTCGACGCGCGGGCGACGGAGCGATTAGATTTGATGTCGATTGGGCTCGATGTCGATCGCAAGAAATGTCTATCGCGCGAAACGCGCGACTACGTTGACGATAATAACTCAGTGAACGCGAGCTCTAAATCTAGCATCTCTCGTACGGTGGCTTCGCAGCGGGTTTTGGAGTCTTCGTCGGCGTCGCGCCACGCGTCGTTAAACGCCTCCACGAAGGCGCACACCGCGCTTTGAAATTCGGCGCTCGAGTGAAGCGGCCACACCCACTTGGCGTATAACACGCGCTCCGCGCTCGCGCGGTCGACGAGCCCGCTCGCGACTTTTCGCACGTCGTCGTCGACGACGCGAAGTCCCCAGCTCAAATACAGTCCCTCGGCGACGGCGACGACGGCGACGCGCGACAACCAATCGCCGTCCTCGGCCACGCGCCGCAGAAACGTCGACATCGCCGTCGCCACGTCGTCATCACCGATCGCTCGCACGGACGCCGCGTCGTCCGCGTCGATGTTCCACAGCGTGCGCAACGACTCGCGAAACAGCGTCGCCTCGCCCTTGAGCAGCTCGTTCAAAAACGCCCCGAGTCGCGCCTTGATCCCGAACGACGGCGCCGAGGCGAGCGCGCGCGCGAGCAGGTTGATGAAATCTTCCACGAAGACGTAATCGGTCGCGAAGTAGCGCTTAAAGGCAACGCGAAAACGTTCGTCGATGTCGCCATCCTCGCGCACCGCCGCCTTTGACAGCGCGCCCCAGTTCTCGTGCTCGCGCACCGCTAGCGCGAGCGCGGTATCGAAGATGACTCGCGCGTAGGGCGTCTCAGCGCTCGTCGCCGCGCGCCAGCGCGCTTGGAGATCGGTTTCAACGTCCGCCATCACGTGCGCGCGAGGCGACGTTTGCTCGTGGCGCGCGCACTTCAATGCCGCGCGAGGCGCAGAGGCGCTGAGGCGCAGAGGCGGACAGTTGCCCTGTAAAACACCCGCGTGTGTGGGACACAGAGATTGTTGCTAGACCGAACGCGCGGTGGTGTTTTCGTCGTCATCACCGTAATCGTCGGCAATGTCATCGTCGTCGTCGTCGTCGTCGTAGAATTCACCGTTTGTCGGGTCGTACAGTCCGCATTCAACGTCGTCATCGTCTTCGGCTCGTTCGTCTTCGGTTTCCTCGACTGAATCGTTGACGATATCATACTCGTCGTCATACCCGTCGTCGTCGTCGTCGTCGTCGTCGTCGTCGTCAATGGTATTGTCAACGTCGCTGTCTTCGTCATCGTCGTCGTCGTATGCGTCGTATCGAGCCGAGCGCTCGCCTTCGCGAGGTACCGCGCCGAGCGTAATGTCCCGCATGTCCAGCGACGCCGCTCGCTCGCTCGAGCGCGCGTAATGTGAGCTCTTATACGATACATCCGACGACGTTGCGCTGGTAGTGCTCGATGAGCAACTGTGTCGACCGTGTTTGTTGTCGCGGATGCGCAAATTGGACATGATTTGATCCAAATTCGTCCATTTCGAGGCGGCGGCGCGAGG
>JACLAB010000610.1_pt1 | contig 17467 bp, 10 predicted proteins | sample 8027921 | NCBI WGS metagenome assembly JACLAB01 (sample SAMN15725117, study PRJNA655200) | protist metagenome | isolation source: fluorescence activated cell sorting (FACS) single amplified genomes of... | place: USA: West Boothbay Harbor, Gulf of Maine | collected 2000-07-19 | reverse complement strand
CAAATGAACGGCAATAACAACAATTTCAACAACGATGAGTTTTATTATCAAAACAACAACAACAACAACAACGGCGGTGACTTTCAAGCGGAATGGGACGACGATAACGGCGATGATATCGTCGATATGGAAAATTTACCGAAACTTGGTCTCGGCGCGAACGGCGGTCATGAAGTTATCCCGGCGGTGCAGTGTCAAATGACCGAGGCGGACGGCGGCAAGTGGAATCAGAAGAACTTTTCGTGGACGAAAGATTGCTATTACGCGTTGCGAAACAACTTCGGCGCGCAAGATTACCGAGGACTGCAGCTTCAAGCCATTAATGCGACCATGGCTGGTAAAGATACTCTGGTTTTAATGCCAACTGGGGGCGGTAAAAGTTTGTGTTATCAGCTCCCGGCGATTGTGCGCGACGGCGTAACCATAGTAGTCTGTCCTTTGATTTCGCTCATCCAAGATCAGCTGTCGAATCTGGAGCAATTGGATATTAAGGCGTGTTTGCTTGGCGCGTACAATGCGAAGAACGATGCAGAAGTGCACAACGATTTATACGGTCCGGAACCTAAAATTAAATTGCTTTACGTGACTCCCGAGAAACTCTCAATGAGTAACAAGTTAATCAATTTGATGAAATCGTTGCACAGAAAAGGTAGATTACAAAGATTCGTCATTGATGAAGCGCATTGCATCTCGAGTTGGGGCCACGATTTTCGAAAAGATTATAAAGAGTTGCGAGTGCTGAAGCATCAGTTCCCGGATATTCCCGTCATGGCGCTCACCGCGACGGCGACCGTTCGCGTGCAAGACGACATCGTGCGCCAACTCGGTTTGGCGAATTGCGTGCGTTTCTTCACGACGTTTAATCGAACCAACATCACGTACGAAGTGATTCCGAAAAAGAAGGAAAAGCAAAACGTGGAAGAGATATTAAGTTTAATTCACGATCGCGGATTTGTTGACCGGCGTGGTCGCGTCGAGTGCGGCATCGTGTATTGCTTTTCGAAGAACGATTGTGAGAAGATGGCAAACGCTTTGTGCTTGAAAAATAACCAAGACTCGAGGTTTCGTCATGGGATTAAAGCTTTGCCGTATCACGCCGGTTTAGACGACAAAGTACGTAAAGCGCACCAGGAAGCGTGGACGAATGATACGTGCAACATTATCTGCGCGACCATTGCGTTCGGCATGGGGATTAATAAACCAGATGTCCGATACGTCTTCCATCACTCGATGCCAAAATCGCTCGAGGCGTATCACCAGGAATCTGGGCGAGCGGGGAGAGACGGCGAGAAAGCGCTTTGTGTGCTCTTCTATTCGTGGGGGGACGTCACAAAAGCGCGATCGATGCTCATCGACTCCGCTGAGAAAGACAACGCGCCGCACGAAGTGAAAATGAACAAGCTTGAATCGTTGGTGACGATGTGCACGTATTGCGAAAATACCGCGGATTGCCGAAGGACGCAACTTTTGCGGCATTTTAACGAAAACTTCGATCGCAGCAGATGTAAAGGCATGTGCGATTGCTGTCAGTTAAGGAAGAACTACGGTTGGAACTGCTTCATAAAGCGAGACATGTCTAAGCACGCGCTCAGTTTGATCTCCATCTGTAAAGATACCTCCGAACAAGGCATACCCATGGGCTTATTGATCGATGTCTTTCGCGGCTCCAGAGCGAAAACAGTCACGCAGAGATACTACGATCGTTTGCCTGGGTTTAACACTGGTAATCAGCTGACAAAATCCGAATCCGATCGACTGGCGAGATACTTGGTGAACCAGGGTTATTTGTGTGAAGAGACGACACGCCTCCCGCCAGACGAGAAAAGGCAATACGCCATGGTTTCCACGTGCATTCGTCCGGGAGAACCCGGTAAGATTCAAGCGTTGAAACAGAAACAACACAAAGTGGAGTTAGAGTTTGAGAACCTTCCGAAAGATACGAGCAAAGGAAAGAAGAAAACGGCACCGACTACGGCGCCGAAGACGAGAGCGCCGCCGAAGAAGAAAACAACCGCCGCGAAAGCTTCGGGAACCGCCGCTGCTACTACTGCGAGAAAGAAGAAGACGTCGACGAAGACAAGAACGCCAAAAGCTACTCAACAACAACAACAACAACAACAACACGACAACGTGGATCTCACGCTGCCGAGCCAACAACCGAACGGCACGCAAGAGATCGACGGTCAACTCGACAACGCCTTTGCAATTTTGATGAGGAAACAAAAAGAAGAACGGGAAGGCATCGTCGTCGAAGACGATGAGGAGGAAATAGTGAACAACGACGACAACGTCCAGTACGAAATCGACGAGTCGATCGAAGACGACGACGAGGAAGACGAGGAAGAAAGATTGTACGAGTGCGTCTTCCAGGCGCTCACGGTGTGGAGAGATATCCAAGCCACCGACATCGCCAACAGACAGGGCACCCGCAAAAATCCGCAAGGTATCATCAAAAACGCCTTGCTCCGCAAACTCGCCGGCAGCCGACCGACGACCATCGATGAAATGAACGAGTTCCGCGAAGCCGAAGTCGCCGATCTCGCGAACAAAAACATGCTCAATAAGTTTGCATACGATTTAGTCTCAAAAATCGAACAGGCGGTTTTTCACTTCCACAACAACGAGGAGAACCCGTACACGCAAACGCAACGGCAACAGGAGACGCAAGGAAACAACCTCAACAGCGGGGACCCGTACGAGTTCAAAGCGACGCCGGCGTCGAATACGAATAATGGTCCTCGTCCAGCGTCACAGATGATGACGATGATGCAGCAACAACCGAACAATTTGCAATACAGCGGGGGGGACCCAAAAAGGCAGCGCTTAATGCTCGACAACAATACGGAGTCTCCGCAGTGGCTCGAGCCCAATCGAGGAAGAGGAGGAGGAGTCAATGAATAACTCCACAAAAAAAAAAAAAGAATTCAAACAACAACAAGAACAACAAAACGATGCCACCACCTCCGAGCCGAACGCCTCAGGCGCAAAGCTTCTTGCGTAAGTACGATAAGTTCACCGCAGTGATGGTGGTGATGGCGTGTGGAATGTACGGGGCGGAGTATTACGTGTCCAATTACGGGAAAAACACAAAATTGGAAAATGCTGAAGAACAAAGGAGGGAAAAAGATTGATGAAAGAGAGACGACGCAGAGATGATGATAGAACTACTCTAGAAAAACAGAACGATTAGCAAAAAGCGATAGTCACCACGAACCGTGTTTAAACGCGTTTTAGTCAGAAATGTTGTAACACGGTGAATGTTTGTATAATAACATACTTATAAATTACTTTTCTAGTAGACAGATGTGATTTTGATTGAACTGCTTTTTTCTCTCTGAGATTTTTGCGAATAATAATAGTATTATTGAAAGACGCGAAGATTGTGATCACCACCACCGACAACGACACCACCGGCGTCTTTCAAAAACTGCACGCAAAGATTTCCTTTTTTACTCTTACTCTCGAAGGTTTGGACGATGTCCCACTCGCCTTTGACGTTGTACACTTTGGCGGTTTTCCCGGCGCAATAGGCGACGTATTTGCCGCTCTTGTCGAACGCGACGCCTTCACATTTTTCTTTCCCGAAATCGTGCGCGACCGTGTTCTTACGCAAATCCCATATCTTACACCCTTCGTCGCCAGAGACGGCGAAGAAGTAGCCGTTCTCGCTAAACGAGCACGATTTGGCAGCGTTTTTACCGCCGTTGGAAAAGGTTTGTTGTAAAGCGCACGATCTGGCGTCCCAGAGTTGTACCGCGCCGGATTGCGTCAAAGCGGCGAGAAACATGCCGTCCGGGTGAATGTTAATGGAAGTGTATTTGTCTTTCGGATCGTCGTTGGTGGCTTGGTATACAGTCGAGGCGGATTCGACGTCGTGGAAGTGCCAACTGGCGTCGGCGGAGGCGGAGACGAAGAAGGCGCCGGCGACGTGCGAGGCGACGGAAACGACATCTTGCGTGTGTTCATCGTACGTGGAGATGTTCTTTCCTGCCTTCCACACTTTCACGGTGTTATCAGCACCACAAGTGGCAACTATGCCACCACTTTTGTCCGCTCCTACCAAAAACTTCGCGTCTAAACACTTCTTGTGACCCGTCGCTATCGAACTCGATTTTTGTAAGCCCGCGTCGAAGAAAGCCGCCGTTCCGTCTGCGCCAGCCGTCACGATTAGGCTTTTCTCGTGAAGCACGTCTACGTTATGTATCACCGTATTCACTTTATGCCCCGGCACCGGGTCTTGCAACTTAAACTTCCCAATCTCTTCTTTGGCTTTCAACGACTCGTGCGTTTTCTTCTTTTTCCTCTCCGCCATCAACTCTTTATTGGTCGACTCGATCGCGTCCAAAATCGATCGCGGAATGGCATTCTTCGCTTTTTTCGCAAACGCGTCCGCGTCGCCGCCTCCTTCTCTCTTCTTTCCCGTCGTCGTCGTCTGAACCGTCGTCGTCCCGTTCGCCCCACCACCACCACCAATCATCGCCCTCGCCTCGTCTCTCTCCTTCACCAACCTCGCCACCGTCCTATTCGCCGCGTCCACTTGATACGCCATCGACGCTAGCTCCCGTTCCGACTCCCCTAACCGTTTCCTGGTTTCAAACAACTCTAACATCAACGCGTCGTATTCGTCGTGAAATGTTTGCAGTAAACCCGGAATGCTCGCGTGCGCCGTCGCTCTCGGTTTGATTGCGATTGCGCTGCCGTTTGAGGCAAAATCAGTCTCGATCGGAATCAAATCCTCCACGGATAAAGGTTGCTTGGTGATTGGATTCTCTCCGGTTTCTTTGACGTATTTTTCGATTAAAGTGCGTTCAAAGATGTGTCCTGATGGGGAGACGCACGGTTTCGTGATTTCAGAGCCGGAGAGTGCGCAGAGTAACATGTTTAGTCTTTGCGTTCGTTTCCAATTTGGCGGCCTGAATTGGTTCTTTTTCTGCGTAATCTCTCTTACTCTCTGCAGCGCTTCAACTCGAGAAAAAGGAAAGCGAGAGCTTTAACTGGCGTTCTTCTCGCGAGAGCGCGTGTCTTTGAGTCTGTTTTGATGCAGTATCAGCGTGGTATTTCTTAATTCGTTTGGGGAAATGTGAGGCAATTTTGGACACGTTTGAGACTCTTACGACGAGAGCAAAGAGAAAGAGAAACGAGAGCGCAAACGAGACATCTACTCTACCACTAGGCGCTTTTTAGTATTAAACGAGCATTAAATATACGTTCTCGCTATTTCGACGACTCCTTTGTCTTCGGCGTGACTTTCACGCTCACTTCGTTATCTCTCGGTCTCAAGGAATACATCGGTCCGAACGTGCTCACTCGAAACCCGGCGCCGTCGAGCTCGAACGCTTTCGTCTTTTCGACTTCCTCGGCGATGATATCTCGACATCTTCGCACCGCATCTTCCGTTGCCATCCCGACTAAAGGCATCACCGCGATTAACTCACCACCGGCAACTTTCGCAGAGATTGTTTTTGTGTTCTCGGTCGTTTTCGCCGCCGGGTTGGTTTCCGGGTTCACGCGAGGCCCGAGGTACAGTTCCATCGTCTTGCCTAAAATCTCTCCATCCGAATCCAACGCGTATCGCATCGTCAGCGGTTGCGTCGGCGGGTAACGCTCCTTAGATTCGTTCTCACCTTCGATGTACATCAGTAATCGAGATAAGCCTTCCTCTCTGTTCTCGTACGGGGTGATGGCGATGGTGTACGGGTCGAGTAAGCGTATCTCGATTTCGTCGTTCCCGGGAAGCGTTACGACTGTCGTGGATGGGATTTTGTACGCGTCGAGGATGTCGTCGTTTACGTCGTCTTCTTCTTTATTGCTGCTCTTTACTTTACTTCCGTCGAAAGTAAGACGACTTTTACGACGACGACGACGAGAAGATGATGCGAGCGAGGACGAAGCGACGCGGAGAAGATGAAGGTTCGACGAGAGAGGTGATGGTGACATTTTGTTGTGAGGAAAAGCAAGGCGACGAATGCCCCTCTCTCTGGATGCGGAAAATGTCACGTTCAAAACGAGGTATTATATGATTCGAATTAAACGCGCGACTAAGACTACGCATACTTGGAAACTTTTACGATTGAGAATCACTTTCACTTTCTTTTTCTCCGTCTGTATTTCGATCACTCTCTTCGTGCGAGGAGACGCCGTGGACTTTCTCGCGATGCGCTTGCAGCTTGAACTTTCTCGTGTACGACGCGTCGCACATGTCGCAAACGTGTCGCGCGTTCAAGTGCGTCTTTAAATGCGCGGTTAGGATGAAATTAGTCGCGAAGGCTTTGAAACAGATCGCACACTGAAACGGTCTGTTGGCGTCATCTTTCGGTGGTGGTTTATCGATGTCGAAGTATCGTTGCGGGAGCGGGGGTCTCAACGATTGAACCCCGGGATCTCCGTTTACTTTTTCCATGCCTAACTCGAGGTTCTGTTCGAACGCTCGCGCGACTTCCTTGTGACGCCCGTTCGTCGCGTGCTTCAACACGTGCACTTTCCACTCGTACGGTCGATTGAATCTCCTCCCGCACACGTTGCACCCGTACGGTCGGTCCCCCGTGTGCGTTCGTTCGTGCGTTCTCAAGTGATACCGGCTCGAGCACTCCAAATTGCACCGCGAGCAAAAATACGTCCTCGTCGGCGCAAACACTTTATCCTTCACGCTCGGCTTCCGTTGTTGTTGTTGTGCTATTACTATTTCATCGCTAGGATTGTCCAACAACATCTCATCCTTATTACTCCCCATTTGCAACTCCTTCCGCATCGACCGATACAACGCGTTATAACAGCTCTTGCAGCATCGTTTCCTCGCGTACGCCTTCATTGACACCCGTCTCTCTTCCTCCGTTATCTCCTCGTTCGCCTCGTCCTCTTCCTCTCTCAATCGAAGAAAATCTTTCGGAAACTTGCACAAACGTTTGTTCTCATCTTTCATCCCTCCTCCTTTCCCCGCTCTCTCGAGCAACGCCGTCGTGCACTTCCCTCCTTCCACGAACGCGCAAAATCGGTCCGAAGAATCCTCCTTCTCTTCTTCCTCCTCCTCCCCCTTCGCGGTTCCTCCTCCTTCCAAAAGCCTCACCTTTCCCACCTTTGCCTTTTTCCTCAAATCATCCTCGACGGTTTCGACTTCGGCGGCGGCGTCCCACCCTTTAGCAACAGCCGCGACGACGGCGTCGTTAAACGATGTCACCGACATCAACGATTTCTGCTCCTCTCTCCTCCTTTTTAATTCCTGTTCTCTTTCCCTGATGATGTGTTGCGCGGCGATTTCGGCGAGTTCAAAATGCACTCGCTTCGGGGGACGTGATTTTCGTCTGCTGCTGCTCATCGTGTGTTGTGTAAATCTCTCTCTCTTTCTCTCTCTCTCTCTTATATGAGTAAATAAATGCGAAAATGTTCTCGTCGTCGTCGCGTTCCTTCTCAAATCCTCTTCTTTTTCCTTCTTCTTTTAAAGATGCGAGAACAACAACGAGAGCGCGCGCGCTCTTTTCCGCGTCTCTTTCTTTCTCACGTAATGTGACCCTCCTTGCGATAAAAACGACGACCAATTAAAAAATTGCTGGCAGCCAACCCTAAAATTAAAGACTAAACCCTAAATGAGAAGAAACAAGAAAAAAGGACACAAACTCGCTTCTCGGGGGACTTTTCTTGACTCTCGTGAGAGAGAGAAAAGATATATGCGCGCGTTTTTATCCTGCGCTTCCTGCGCTTCCTCCTCCTCCTCTCGAAACGTTGTGGTTTTGAAGAAGGCGGGGATGAGCGCGAAAACGAAGACTCCTTTTTTAAATGATGCGTTGTGTGCCAGAGGAAGGAGGACTTTGAGACGAGGACGAGGACGATTGATGACGACGAGAACTTTTGCCGCCAACGATGGTGGGGAGAGCGGCGGGAATAAGAACAACAACAACAGTCACCACCGAAACGGCCGAGGCTCGGAGACGTGGAAAAACAAGAACGAAGCGAAAGATGAATTCTCGGCGAAGAATAAAAACTGCGTCGTGGAAGCGAGACAGTTGAAGAAGACGCACGACGGGGAAAGATATCAATTCGATGGCTTGGACTTTAGCCTCTCGGAAGGGCAAAAATTCGCCGTGGTCGGACCGAACGGATCGGGGAAGTCGACTTTGTTAGAAGTCATCGGAGGGAAAGAGGAACAGTTTCAAGGCGAGATGTGGCGGAGGAAGAACTCGACGTTCGTGTTGGTCGAACAAGAACCGGAGTTTCAAGGGTCGATGACGGTGTTGGAAGCGTTATACGCCGCGAATACGCCCCTGACGAACTTGTTGAAAAGATACGAGGAGATTACGAATAATAGCGAAGGAAGTAACGAGGAAGTACACAGCGGTGAATTAACGAAAGTCTTGGAAGAGATGGACGCGGCGAACGCCTGGGACGCGGAGAGGCGAGTGAAAGAAACGCTGAAGAAATTCGGATTAGGACAAGAGTTTTTTCAGAAAACCACGGAGAAGTTATCGATCGGCGAGAAGAAACGGTTGGCGTTAGCCGCGGCGTTGATTGAATCGCCGGATGTTTTGATTTTAGATGAACCGACGAATCATTTGTCCGTAGAAGGCGTCGAGTTTTTGGAAACTGCTGTGAGGGAAAATAAAAAAATGGCCGCGCTCGTCGTCTCGCACGACAGACAGTTTATCGATAACGTGTCCACGAACATTTTGGAGTTGGACGGGTTCGGTGGTGGTCATCAACACGGATCAGGCGGGTATTCCTCTTATTTAGAAGGCCGAGAAAGGAGATGGCAAGCGGAGGCGAAAGATTTAGCGAGCGCGAAAAACACCTTACGAAAAGAAGCCGAGTGGATGCGAAGGCAGCCGAAAGCGCGATCGACGAAAGAAAAAGCGAGAATTGAAAGGTTTTATTCCTTGAGTCAACGCGCCTCGGAAAAAGGGACGAAAGGAAAAACGTTAGATATTAGTACGGATGTAAAATCGACGCGAATGGGCGACGTTGTCGTTGAGTTCGACAACGCGATGTTGAAATTTTCCAACGAGAAGGTCATTTTAGACGGATTCACCTACGCGTTTTCAAAGAAGGAAAAAATCGGGATTGTTGGACCGAACGGTGCCGGTAAAACGACTTTTATTAAGGCTTTATTAGGCGAAATCCCGTTAGACGACGGATTCGTGAACGTTGGCGAAACCATACGGTTCGGGTACTACTCCCAAACCGCAGAGTTTGCCGACGACGAGCAGCGCGTGTTCGACTACGTCACCGAAGTCGACGCCGACGTCAAAGCCATGGGATACAGTGGATTTCAAGATTCCAATTTAAGCGCGCGAGCGTTGCTGGAAAAGTTCAACTTTGGTGGTTCTAAACAAGCCACGCCGATTGGTATGCTTTCCGGTGGCGAACAGCGTCGATTACAGTTGTTAACCGTCTTGGCAAAACGACCAAACTTTTTAATCTTGGACGAACCGACGAACGATTTAGATCTAGATACGATTGAGGTGTTGGAACAGTTATTGGTTGATTTCGACGGGTGCGTGTTAATCGTTAGTCACGACCGCGCGTTCGTGAACACGGTTGCCGACCACATTTTCGTCTTTGACGGTAAAGGCGGCATATCCGATTGGAGCGGCTCGTACACGGAGCTGCGAGAGTACATACGAGAGACGCAACAGCAAGAGGCAAACGGTGGTATCAACAACGACGAAAATTGCGCCATCGACGATAATGGCGTGAACACAAGCACCGAAACTGGGGAACCGTGCGGCCCAGTCCTCACTCGAGAGATGGAAAAAGAAGCGTTAAACGCGCCAAAAATCATCGCCAAAATCGAAAAAGCCATCGCGGTGATCGACGAAGACATTTCAAAGCTCGACGCGGAGATGGTCGCCGCGGAGAACGACTACGGAAAGTTGGCTGAAATTCAAAAGCTCAAAGACGAGAAAGTCACGAAACAAGAGGCGTACTTTGCGGAATACATGCGATTGGAAGAGGTCATCGAAACCGTCGAATCCATTCGAAACGCCCAAGCGGCTGCGAGATGACGACGAGAAGGATGACGACGCGCAACTACTCTGTATAACTATGATGTAACTACAAAAACCTAACCTACTAAATCGATTCATCTATTCATCTAATACTTCACTTTCGTTTATACTACTCCGCTCGACATCCCCATCCGTTCCTTTCCCTAACCTCCCTTTCCCGACGTTCGTCCCTTGCACCACTTGCCTCTGGTAAAACGTCCTCGCCTGAAACTGTTCCTCCCTTCTCTTCTCGATTAATTCGCACGTCTCGTATCGTTTCGGCACGTGTATCCCTCGTATCGTTCGGTTCTTTATGAACAACGTCTCGTATTCTCGAATTTCCTGGTCGATGGTGACCCGTTCGCACCGTTTCAACGTCACGTGCATGCAGTCGTCGCACTCGACGACGGTCCCTCGAACGACGGAATCGTCTCGCAATTCGACAATCACGAGGGGCACGTTTACCAGCGATTGGACGTAACAGAGTAAAGATTGCTCGGAGTGAGGGGTTCTGCGCGGTTTCGTGCTTTTCTTTCTGTCTTTCTTCGTGTGAGTGTTAGGGAGAGGTGGCATGTGTTTATGTTCAATGTTTAGTATTCGTATTAGGGGAAATTCACTGACGAATTTCGACACAAATGAAGGACAAAATGGAACGCGGAAGACCACTCGCGACGACGGCATCAAACCGAACTCAAAAGAAGCGAGACCACGTCTCCGCGTTGCAAAAACGAGACTTGAGAGAAAAATTGGAACGCGAGATTAAAAATGTCATCGCGAAACCATCGAACGAGAGAACAAAAGAAGAGTCAAAACTCCTCGACGCGCACGAAGAGAAAGTGAGTTCGCTGCTTAAACAGATGGAAAAGAGTTTACACCGGAAACGATTGCTGGAGGAAAAAGCGGAGGAGAAGGAAGATTCGAGACAAGAGATAGACGACGCAGTCGCGGTGGTGATGAAATTGTTGAGAGAAGATGCCGGCTTACAGTTCGTGTTGCACACCGGGGCGGGTATTTCCACGAGTGCGAAGATACCAGACTTTAGAGGTAAAAACGGAGTATGGACGAAGCAAAGGAAAGGCGAGTCGGTGTCCATGCCAAAGTTTGAAAACACGAAACCGACGAAGGCACACATGGCGTGTAAAGCGTTGTACGACGCGAAAGTTTTGACGAAAATCGTGACGCAAAATGTCGACGGGTTACATCAAAGAGCCGGTATACCGGAGGACGCGATTGCGGAGTTACACGGAAGCGTGTATAAGGAGCGGTGTTCGAGTTGCGAGAGAATATATACGAGAGATTTTGACGTGACGAGTACGAAGCCGAGTCACGGGAAGAATCGACATCGCACGGGGAGGACGTGCGAAGTTGACAAGTGCGACGGGTATTTGAAGGATACGATTGTACAGTTTGGAGAGAGTTTAGACGAGGAGACGTTGGAGAAAGCGAGAGAATGGTCGCGAGAGGCGAAGATGAGCGTTGTCGTGGGGTCGTCGTTACGCGTGCCGCCGGCGAGTACGCTGCCAAGAATGGCAAAAAAACACTGCGTTGTTGTGAATCTGCAGTGGACGTCGCAAGACGCCAAGGCGACGCTAAAGTTGCACGCGAAAGCGGACGACATTTTAGTCAAAATGTGCAAACATTTAGGATTGAAGATACCGGAATACGATCCGTTGACCGAGAGCGTGGGTAGGAAAGTGAAAGAGAGAGGGGAGATATTCGCGTGCGAGGTGAAGGAGACCGCTTGGAACGAGAAAGGTATGGCGATGAGAGATATCGACGAAAAGTTGAAAGAAGCGACGACGGGAATGGATACGATCGGGAAAACGAACGCGCGAATTTTGTTCGGCGAAGCGGACGGCGGTAAGAAGTTATCGAAAACCGCGCGAGAGGCGCTGATTCGAGACGAGAAGCGATTGAAAGAGGAACGAGAAGGCAAGGTTAATGCGACGAAGACAACAACGAGAAAGAGAAAGTCGAAGACTTTAACGATGAAACCGAGATCGAAGATGCCGTGTTTCCCTCGACCGGGATCGAAACAAACGCCTTTGACGAATACCAGTCCGCCGTTGTTTGACGCGTCGAAAATTGTCAAAAAGAAACGAACGCCTCTGAAGAAAAGGCGAAGTATTGTGACGAAGAAGGAGGAACAAAAGATGGATAAAGAAGAGAGGATGAATCCCAAGGTTGCTACAGCCGTTCCGGTCGTCGTGAAAACGGAACAGGTTGCTGTTTTACCTCCATCGGACGAAGATATAGCGCGAATGCTGTTTGCGGAAATTAACGGCATGAGAAGACGCAGGTAATTTAGTAGTTAGATTTAAATACAAAAAACGCTCGCATCATCATCATCCTCGTAAGATTTGCTTTTGAGACGTTGTAAAGTGACCAACTGCAGTGCGAGTAAACACGATGCCGCGAGTATTCCGTAAAGTTTGGAGCGCGCGCGAGCGACTTCCTTATTCTCGTCGCCCTGGAACGCATCCGTCAGCGCGAGTCGATACGAGTCAATCGAAGGCGGTTTCACCCGCAAACGAATTGAAGTCTCGGACGGTTTGAGATTCTTCGAGCTCATCACCGAGGAAATGTGAACGGTAACTGTATCGTTAACGTACTCAAGATCATCACCATATCTACTGTATACGTTCAGATATTCCATAGATTCTAAAAGCGCGTTCGCCACCGTAGGCGTCGCTTCAAACTCAATTTTCGAGTCGCCTCCGCCGTCGCCGCGCAGCAACGGAAGTGATGCGGCGGCGTCCAACGCGGTATCATTCGTTAGATAGACTAGATTTTGGCAACCAGAGACGATTGATACGCGCACTAAAAACATATCTGAATCCACTCCGGCGTTCGATACGGTAAATGAACGAGACAAGTCGACTCGCGACATCCATTCAACAACCGGAAAGACATCCGCGCTCTCGGCGACCAAGGTTTTAGCATCCTCGATATTTATCACGTCAAAAATGATTTGCTTCGTGAATGTCGCCGACACGTTTTCGTTGCTCGTCGATACGACGCGAATGGTAGCTATATCACTCCCGTGGTAATTATTTACCGGTGTATACGAAAATGTACTGCACGCGAACACGCGCCCGTCTACTTCTATCGCATATTTTTGCGATTCCTGCCAGTACGCCGCGCCCTTCGTTGGAAATTGAATAAAGTTAACGTTTACATTTCCCATATTTCCTGACGAAAGCATATTCGAGTGTACTCGAGTATCGTTTACGCATACATGCACAACAGTTTCCTCGTCTTCCGTGACATTCAACACGACGGTGTTTGTTTTCGTTGAACACGATTGGGCGTCGCGCTCGGCGGCGTCTTCTCGAAAAACGCACGCCAAGAGCGGAGGTAAGAGATTGACCGTCACGCGCACTCTCGCTGATTCTATAGCCGACAAAGGATACTCCGTTACATTTGCATCGAAAGGAAGCGCGAGGAACTCTATAAATGTCGCTGTCGATGCCGTCACCGCCGAGCGAAGCTTGTGTGGAGGATAATAGCAAAACGTACACGTCGCGTGAGCGCAATAAGTCAACGAAGGAGACTCTTCGTCGCAAGAGCCAACGCGTCCTATGGACGGGGATGTAATCATTTCGACTTTAAACGTGTCGTACATTTCCTCTTTATCAATTGCGAGGACTTGAATCACTCTCCTTTCATGATTGTCGTCCTCGGCGACAACATCAAAAACAACGGGCGTATCTATGAGCACCGTTTCGGGTACTCTTTTTCTCAGCTTTCTCTGGTGCAACGCTTGCACGTTAGATGTACTCAACGATGTATTATACATTGCAAAATACTTAACGTATCCATCAAAACAGCAATGGTCACCGAGGCGGATAAATTTACTCAACGCGTTCATACTCGGCAAAGAGTACGATTGACCAAACTGCACATTTCGCGTCGTCGCGAGACGAAGCGGTTGACCGTTTGCAAACGCGTCTACGCTGAGAAATATGGATTCAGAAGAACCATCTATCTTACCGCCTCGAAATGAAACCACGAGCGAGACGGCTAAATATGACTCGTTACTATCACTACTGCTATTCCATCGATATGAGTTTTCAAAAACAGGATTCTTTCGAAACATCACCTCTTCCGGAGCAACGAACGCGTACTGTTGACATTGCACGTGCGTTTCCACGATAACCGCGGCATTCTCTGTTCCATCCATAAAGTACTTCGGTCCGTACCGAACGCGGAATCTTGGCGGTACGCCAGGCCACGCATCGCACGGTTCCCTCGCGTCCACTGAAGGCGTCGTCCCGCCGTTTGGAGTGTAGTTTTCAAAACTATCTTCCAAAGTCCAAATCGTCGCGTATCCGGACGACGCGTTTGCGCTTCGCATCGTCTGCGTAGGCACGAACGTAATCTCAAAACTACTGTTCGTACCCAAAGGTAAAGAAAATGGATTCGTCGAATCAGTGTTGTCAAACGCTGCTGAAATAACCGCGCTCGAGTTTACGTATAAATGTTCCTTCGGTTTGAGCTTAATCGACTCTGTTCTCAAACGCGTATCCGCGACATCGGTTTCGTTCGTACAAATGTTGGCGCAAGAAGAATACCCGTCATCGCTCTCCTCTCCTGTTTTATCGCATGGCAATCCTCGGTCGTTGTTTGAATAATACAACGCCAACATCGAATGTAGAGAAGGAATATGCGAAAAATCGTTCTTCTCCTCCTCGTTCGTCTCAAAAATGGGCATAACCTTTTCCAACGCATCTTCGCCGTTTCTCCGAACAACGCAAATCTTCTCCCGCATGGACCAGGCTAAAAATGGTCTTGGAATCATTTCCACTTCCCCGATGTCCTCGATCATCGCTTCCGCGAGAACGAGTACTACGAATACTACTCGAGCAAAAGTAGCCACGGAAAGGAAGAGGATTGGGTTGAAAAGCGCATCATCGCGCGAGGACGAGAGGAGAGAAAAACATCCCCTCCTGGTTTTGTTCGTACGCATGCGCATGTGGTTTTTTGCGTTGACTCCGAATAAGCGTTTCAAAACGTGAGTATCAGTTGCAATATCAAAGCTACCGCACGGGTCATCGGTGGACTGAAAAATTCGTCGTAATACGCATCGTCGGTGGTGAAGTGCTCCTCCTCTCTTCCTCTCCTTTTAATGAGAGCGCTTTAATACTACCGTAAGAGAGCGACCACACGCGCTCTTGCCTTTGTATTTTTGAGGGGAAAACAGAGGCAAAACTTCCCCTCATTTTGTCATAAAAACAAGACTAAAATGATGCCACGACGACGATGACGGAAGACAAAGAAGACCACCAAAGCGAAGGAAAAAGACTGAAGTCGATTTCAGTCGTCATCTCGTGCCTGAACGAAAGCGAGAACATTTCCAAGTGCATGCACTCCACCCTCGCACAAAAAGGACGCAAAAATTGGGGAAATCAACATCACGCGGACGGTGTTCGGGAAAAAGAACGAGTGCGAACAAAAGTCGTCGTCGTGGATGGAGGATCCACGGACGATACCGTTTTAAGAGCGAAAAAAGTACTCTCGGACATGAAGACAAAGAGTGACGGTAAAGACGAGGAGGAAGTGATCATCGTCGAGTGCGCGGAACGAGGGCGAGCGAAACAGTTTAATCGAGGCGGGAGAGTTGTACTGAGGGGTTCGTTGGAGGAGACGAAAGAAGAAAACATTTTGGTGTTTTTACACGCGGATACGACGATGCCGGAAACGTACAGAGAAGATATTTACGACGCTTTGCGCAGAGAACGGGAGAGGCGCGAGAGAGAGCGGCGGTTTCCGAGTGCGTGGGGGGTGATTAAAAATGGCTGCGCCAAGTTTGCGCGCCTCGGAAGAAGCGGCGGTAAGGCGGAGAGTACGAACGAGAATAACAGAGCGGATGCACCGTGCTGGGGCGCGTTTCCCATCAAACTCTCCGGGGAACGCTCGAAATGGAAGAAATGTGTCGTCGCGTCGTTCGCGAATTTTCGAACGCGACGGACGTCTATTCCGTACGGCGACCAGGCGATATTCGTAACTGCGTCGGCGTTTGCCGAGCACAAGTTTGACGAGTCGAAGATGTTCATGGAAGATTACGAGTACTCGTCGAGGATGAAGAAGTGTTTTGGGAAACCGGCTATTTGCAAATCACCCGTGGTGACAGATTCCAGACGGTTTGAATCGGTTGGGTTTATGAACACGACGATGATTAATATTTTGTGCGTGGTTGGGTTTCATTTAAAAGTGGACGTCGGAGTTCTCGCGAACTTCTATAGGAATGCAAATAAAAGAAGAGAAGTAGACACGAATTAGGTAGTAATAAATTACAAAAATCATTTCACGCGCTTCCTTCAGACACGTAGCACTCATCTAAACCAAATACCGACCCACCCGTTCGCGCTTCTTCTGGAATATGCCTCACGTCGTTAAACTGTACCAAGCCGCAAATGTTCTCTTCCGTCGCCACGTCTAAATCTATCGCGTGAATCCCCGCGTTTTGTGAGCAAAACAACCCCATCTGTCTCCCCGTGGATTTCGGCACGCCGACTAAAATTTTCAACAGTATATCCGTAAACATCCCGTGCGAAACGATGACTAAATCGCCAACTTCTGGTTCGTCGTCCACTTTCCGCTTCTTTGCTTGTTGAGCCTCTTCTTCTTTCTCTACTTCCTCAACTTTCTCTTTTAAACCACCGCTACCTCTCGCTCGCTTCCATAACAACTCCGCCACTCTCTCCGCTCTCGCTTGCGCTTCCGGCACTGTCTCCACCCCTCGCTTCGTATCCCACCACCCGTTTTTCAACGCCTCCGGGACTATAACATCTGGAAACACTTGTTTCATCTCGTCTCTCCCCATTCCGGGTCGCCCGGTCGCGGCCGCCGTCGTCTTGTTCTCGTTCGCGCTCGTCTTCGCATCCCCTCCTTTTCCTCCTCCTCCTCCTCTCCCGCCTTCAAAACACCCCCCGTGTTCAAAAATCTCCCCATTCACGCGCGCGTTCCCCGTCCTCAACCCATCTTCGACTGCTTTCGCGGTCAATAAACATCTCTTCATCGGCGACGTCCACATTTCGTTCACGCGTTTATACCTCCCATTCGCTTCCGTGGTGAAACATTTCGTTAAATTCGCACACTGTGTCCACCCTTTCTTGGTTAAACTCGGGTCCGATTGCCTCGAAGGGTTGTCCAAGTTCGGGGAGAGCAACGCGTTGTTCTCGGATTGCGCGTGGCGAACTATGAATACTCTCATATTAGTATTCTTATTCCTGCGCACTGCTCCGGTGTTCTTCTTCGCTCTTTTTTCGTCGCCGTCGTCGTCGAATAGAACAGCGTTGTTCAAGCGCTCAATACTAACGATGAAGAAAAGGAGGTGTCTCGAATGCTCTTTTTCCCTTTAAAATTTAACACACCAAAACTGTGTGAAAGGTCCACCAAAAAAAAAAAAAAAGTACGGGTAAAATTTTTTCAAGTGTCCTCCAATAAAAAAGAAAAGTACATAACGTCATCATACTTTGACACGCTTTAAA
>JACLAB010001094.1_pt1 | contig 17472 bp, 26 predicted proteins | sample 8027921 | NCBI WGS metagenome assembly JACLAB01 (sample SAMN15725117, study PRJNA655200) | protist metagenome | isolation source: fluorescence activated cell sorting (FACS) single amplified genomes of... | place: USA: West Boothbay Harbor, Gulf of Maine | collected 2000-07-19 | reverse complement strand
ATTTAAAACAAATAGGTTTAAAAAAATTACAACAGAAACATCAAAAGGTTTTTTGCTAAATCAAGAAGATATTGAAAAGTATAACATAAATAAAATAATAATAAAATAAAAACACGAGGTATTGCGTGTAATGACAATACCAAATTTAAACTATATATTATGAGTGCAATTATCAACGGAAGTATTAGAGTAGATAGACTACCTAAAGAGAAATTTATTAAAGGAAAAGATGGTGCGGTGTACTACAATTTTACAATAGCGGTACAAGATGAAACCAGATACGGTAACAACGTAGCTTTTATGGATAGCCAAACTAAAGAAGAAAGAGAAGCAAAGGTTGCTAAAACCTATCTCGGTAATGGTAAGGTTGTTTGGATGTCACCAGAGGGTGTAACGGTTGCTGAAAGAGATGACCAGCCACAAGCGGTGGCAGAACCAGCAAGTGATGATTTACCATTTTAATTAGCCAATAAAGGGTGTAGGTTTTTAACTTGCACCTTTTTTTTATACATTTAACAAATGACAGAAAAAGAAACAGAACAGAATATGTTAATGGAATTTATAGCAGATACTTGCAAGATAGACATTAACGAAAAATTAGAATATCCACCAGTATGTTTAAGCTATGGTGAAAAGGTTTTACAATCTGATAAAGGTGATAGCATCATACCAATTTCTTTGGGGACATTTGGTAACCTTTCAGTAATTACTGCACCACCAAAGACCCGTAAAAGTTTTTTTTGCTCTTTACTTGCAAGTGCTTATTTAAGTGGTTCAAATATTTACGGTGGACAAATAAAAGGACATAGAGGTAATGGTGATTTAATTTATATAGATACAGAACAAGGAAGCTGGCACGCATCTAAAGTATTTAAAAGACCTTTAGATATGGATAGCAGCATACCTAAAGATAAATATCATACGTTTGCATTGCGTACAATAGCTTTTAAAGAACGTTTAGAATTTATTGAATACTATTTAAAGGAACACATAAAAGAACCATCTCTGCTTATTATAGATGGTGTGGCTGATTTGTGTGCAGATGTAAACAACATAGAAAAAAGTAATGAATTAGTAAGTGCATTAATGAGAATTAGCCAACAACAAAACGTGCATATAATAAATGTGATACATCAAAACTTTGGTAGTGCTAAACTTGGTACTGGTCATTTAGGTAGTGCATTAGAAAAGAAAGCAGAAACAGTAATAAGTTTGGAAGCAAACACAGTAAACAAAGATTGGACAACGGTTAAATGCGGTAGAAGTAGGGGTTACTCTTTTGAAACATTTAGCTTTGAAGTAAATGAAAAAGGATTGCCTATAATAGTTGGTGATTTATATGACCCATTAAAATGATATGGTACAAAAAACAATGATTATAGTTGCTGCAAAGCATAAAGAGTGGGTAGAAATAGTTTTATCCTTTGGTTGTAAACAAGAAACTGCTGAAGATATTGTACAAGAAATGTATTATAAGATACAACTGAAACTTGAAAAGGGTTTAGATATAATGTACAATGAAGAAGAAATAAACTACTACTATATTTTTAAAACTTTAAGAACATTGTTTTACGATTTAAAAAGAAAAGGTAAAAACATCACAATGGTTTCTATGGATGACATACACTTAACCACATCAGATGTAAACTATCAAGAACCATATGATAAAATACAAGAAGAACTATCAAAGATGTTTTGGTATGATAGGAAAGTATTTGAAATAATAAATGAGGGTGAAAGCATTGCAGAATTTTCACGTAAAAGTTTAATACATTACTATTCACTTTACAACACATACAACAAAGTAAAAAGCAAACTAAAAAAACTATTATGAAAATAGGAAACATTATTTATTACATCACAAAATATACTGGTATTAAATACCTGGTAGATAAATACCACAAGTTAAGAGGTACTAAATGTGATTGTAACAACAGAAGAAAAAAGTTAAACGAAATAAAAATTGATAGATGGTAAAATTTACTAAAGAAGATTTTGAAAGCTGGAGTGACTTTAGGTCAGAACCAAAGAACACTTTACAAGGTAATGAGTTTAAACTTATATGCCAGTTACACGCAAAATACTATAATCATAAATACCACAAACCTTGCACTTGCAATCCAAAGAAAATAAAGTTATGGATAAAACAACTTAACGTAATTTGGAATAATGGGCATTAAAAAAATTAATGAGTGGGAAAAGGCAGTTGTATTTCTTCTTAACCTTGATGGTTGGAATTTAGAACATTGTGGTGATGGTTATTCAAGATACGATGCAAAAGGTAAAACACCAAAGGGTGTTGATTGCGTTATAGAGATGAAATTTCGTAACAAGTACTATGAAGATAAACTAATTGAAAAAGATAAATATGATAGCTTAATGGCACTTGATGATGTTGTTAGGTTATTTTTTGTTAATGACCCTAAAGGTAATTTTATGTATTGGTTAGATACTTTAGAGATGCCAAAGCCAGTTAAAAAATATTGTCCAGACACTACAATGTGGACAAAGAAAAGACTTTTAAAAGATGTGTACTTGCTTAAAGAAAACCAAGCGGTTAGAATAAATATAAATATAGAACCAAATTAGTTGTTAAATGTTTTGTTTATAAAGTAAAATAGTGTTACTTTGCATAAAAATAACATTATGGAAGTAAACAAAGCAGCTTGGGAAAAGTTAAGAAAGCAAATAGAATATCACGTACAACAAGATAGTGAGATAACTGATGTACATATTAACTACCAAGTAAAACCAGGTAAAAAGAATTATTTAAAACTTAACATAACAATAGACAAATGGGACAAGATAACAGAGTAGACAGATTACAAGCAAGAGTAGAAGAACAACAAGAACTAATTGCAGTACTTTACAAGCAGTTAGATGAAAAAGACAATCATACTTACATAGGTGAAACAGATACATTGCATTGTTCTGATGGTGAATTGTATATTGGTTACGATGATAACAAAACACTTGTAATGGAAGTAGACCAGCTTTTTAAAGATTTACCATCTATTATTAGTATGGTAACTAAAGAACAAAAGAAGATGCAAGAAATGCACCTTAAAATGATTAAACAAGCATTATGATTTTATTAGTAGATGCAGATAGTTTAATTTTTGCGAGTTGCTATCGTAAAAGAGAAACACCAGATGATGAACTATACTACACAAACATAGAAGATAGTAGAGCAAAGTTTGATGAGCAATTTATGTCTATTGTTAATCATTTAGAAGAAAAATATCCTATAGATAAAATTTTAACCTTTAGTGGTTCAAAGGGTAACTTTAGAAAACTAATCACACCAAAGTACAAAGCCAACAGAAAGAAACAAGAACTGCCACCTTTATTAGATGAGATGCACCAATTTGTAAAAGACCACTACGATAGTATTTGGGGTTACGGTGTAGAAACAGATGATATGGTTGCTAGGTACTGGAAGCAAATTAGCGATGATATTGGTAGAGATGAAGTAATGATTGTTTCAATAGATAAAGACTACAAACAATTTTCTTGCTTGATGTACAACTATCACTACAAGCATAAAGTAATATTAGACATATCAGAAGAAGAAGCTATGTACAATTTCTATGAGCAATGCATTGTTGGTGATACCGCAGACAATGTAAACTACTTTAAAGGTAAGGGTAAGAAGTTTGCAGAAAAACATTTTAAAGACTGCACAACAAAATACCAATACACAAGAAAGCTATATGAATTATTTAAACAAGAATACAAAGGTAAAGCAAGACAAAAATACACCGAGTGCTATCACCTATTAAAATTAAGAACACAATGAAAGATAAAATAGTAGAAGATTTAAAAAGAGAATTTGATATAAGAAGTTGTGTAGGTATAGACAAATACAAAACAACACTACAAGACAATAACAAAGATGATTTTTTGCAGCACCTAAAAGAAGAACTAATGGATGCAGCTTTATACATACAAAAACTACAAAGCAAATGAATTACAACACAATACCAACAATATTAGAAACACCAGAACAAGTAAGTGATTTACTTATTACTTTAACTGGCATAGATATATACAAACAAACAAGGCAAACTGAATATGTTGAGCATAGAGCATTGCTTTGTCATATATTAAGAAACAAACTTGATATGAGGTGGGTTAGTATATCTGACTTTATAAAATCAAAAGGTAAATCATTTGACCACGCAACGGCAATACACGCAAACAAAATGTACCCATTGTACAAAAAAGATAGATTTGATTACTACGATAAATTAGAAAGTAACTTTATAGTTAAATCACAAATAGAGTATAGCCAGATTTCAAAGTTAGAAGTAATACAAAAAAAGTATGCAACACTAGAAAAAGATTATTTCAAAGCAATAGAAAAGTTAAGCAAATTTGATGGTGGTTATACTAAAAATGAAAAGCAATACAGAACACTAGAAGAAGAACAAAAAACAATGTATGATGAACGTGCAGCTTTAGTATTAAAGTCTTTTGAATGGAAGCAAAACAATAGTGAGTACGAAATAATAAACTGTGCAACGTGATAGAGTTTATAAAAACAATATTGTGTTTAGCATTAAGTTTTGGGTTTCATTGTATAGTATGGGAAGATTACTATGTAAAATCTAAATTCTGGAAAGTATATTGGGCAATAGTTATATTATGTTTATTTCCTTTAATTATGATAATATGATAAAAAAAGAATGGCTATTTATGCAAACACCAAAAGAGAAAGCATACAACCTATATAAGAAGTTTTACAATGTGGATGGTCAAAACTTTCACAATACAATGAGTAGTAAGATAGCAAAGCAATGTGCTAAACTACATATAAGCCTTATACTTGAAAACGAAATACTAAAACCATCTAACAACATAGAATACTATCAAGAAGTACTAAACGAAATAGAAAAGCTATGAGCAAGAAACTAATACAAAAACTACAACAACTATTTGACAAATTACCAAAGGGTAAAGAAAGAAAAGCAATAAGAGAAAGACTGCTAAAATTAAAGCTAAAAAGATGAACATAACAAATGAAGATAATATGTTGTTAATGGCTCGCTATCCAGATAATTATTTCGAGTTGGCTATTGTAGACCCTCCTTATGGGATAAACCAAGATAAAGTGCAGGAAAATTTAAGCAATAAAAAAGGGTTTACTAAAAACGCTGGAACTTATAAAGAATATCATAAGACAGAATGGGATAACGAAGTACCAAATTTAGAATATTTCAAAGAATTACAAAGAGTAAGTAAAAACCAAATAGTGTGGGGAGGTAATTATTTTCACAAATTAAATTTAGAGGGTGTTATAATTTGGTACAAAGGTAATAGCGGTAATTTTAAAGAGGGCGAATTAGCTAAAACAAATATAAACACTTTTAAAGTGTATAAATATAGCAGAGCAGATGCCTATATAAATGATTGTGATAATAAAATACATCCAACACAAAAACCCGTAAAGCTTTACGAATGGCTTTTAATGAATTACGCAAAAGAGGGAGACAAAATATTAGATACACATTTAGGAAGTGGAAGTATTGCTATTGCTTGTCATAACTTAAAATATGATTTAACTGCTTGTGAACTTGACAAAGAATACTACGATGCAGAAACAAAAACAACACCTCCAGAAACTGATGAAACTATTTGTGTATTGGTAGAAACTAAATCTTGTATTTTTGTATATATTACCTCAACTTGTGTTGCTGGTTGTACGTCACCGCTTTTACGATGTAACCACATAAACAAATCATAAAACTTTTTATTACTTGTATCATTAAAAAAGTCATCTGAAAATTGAATATCTGGATACCTAAATTGTATTTGAGTTATTATTTGTGATACCCTTATTGCATATTTAAATTGGTTCCAAGCTACACCGTTTTGACTTTTGTTACCACTACCTTGATGATATAAATTATTTGTTGTTGCTTCTGGGTCATATATTGTATGACTGCTACTATCGTAAATTAACCTATTTGTATGGGTTATAAAAGGTGCAATAATTTTATCACTATCAAATATAGCCAATGGGCTTAAGGCATCTCTGATTTCAGTAAATTTATATGATTTATTTAAACCATTAAATGCTAAACTACTTAATTGTGCATCACCTAATATATCTTTTAAATTAACCGTATTACCAAAGAAAGTAATCTTATATGTATGAGCAACATTGTTTTTTAACTCAACACCTTGCAAAGCTATCTTACCATCTTTAAAAGGTAAATCATTTAATTCTAGTCTTGCATCTGCTTTTTTTCTTGCATCAAAACCATTACTAATATCAAAGTTATAATAGTGTTTAAATATCTTATTGTTCACACTAGATGCTGGTACAGAAAAGGTTTGTGTAAATTCAGTAAACACCTTTGCCAAATCTTTTACATTCTTTATTGTTTGTGTAAGTGATACCGTTTCATCTTTAAATAAATCTACTCTTTCAGTACCTATGTATAGTTGTAGTCTACGCATTTATCTAATGTTGTTTATATAATCAAAGGCTTCTTCAAATTCTATAGTGTATTCTATTAGTCTATCATTTACACTTGTTTTAAAGGCTACTGTTGAGGTTTTAACTTTAACTGGTATTAAACTAGTTTTTGCAGAATTTAATGTAGACGGGTCTAACCATATATATTCACTCAATAATAATTCTTCAAAAAATTGATTTGCAAACTCTGGGTAATATCCACTACTTAAAGTGTGTGTTTGTTTTGCTTGTGTGTTGAATACTTTGTTTGGTGCATTTTGTACTGAATATGTAGCACCACCACTTGGATAGGTTATTGTGTTTGATTTGTAACCCTCATTTGTTCTTGATATGTTTCTTGTTTGTTTTAAGAAAAAGAATAAATCTTGTTGTGCGCCATATTTGTTTATAAATATTATCCTATTACCATCACCATACTTTGTGCAATCTATTCTTTTTATGTTACATACGACACCATCAACTGTTGTAACACTTGTATCAGAGCCAATATATATTTCAACACCAATAGAATTTAAACTTGTTATATGTGGCAATCTACCTCCCACACCATTAGGTGCTAATATTGTAAATTCACTTGAAGCACTTTTTGATATTAAATAAGTTGGTGCATTTCTAAATGGTACTTCTGGATTTACTCCTTCTTCAAATGTTCCATAGGCTTCAAAACCTATATCATATATCCTAGGCGTTACTGATGGGGAGCCAGTTCCATTTAAACCACTATAATTAGTTAGTACAGTTTCTATTGCTACTGTTTGCGGTACATAATTACTTTGGTATGTAATCTCTATGTAATCTCTTGCAAGTTCTGCTATATCAAAATTAATTGTTGTAGATGGTTGTACATTTTTTACAAGTGTATATCTTAAAGTACCATCTATTGTAACTGTGCATACAGTAGATAAAACACCAGATGCTGGTATTGCTATGCTTTTAAACTGTGGGTTTCTTAATGCTATATTTGCCATCTTAAAAATCTAGTGTTAGTGTAGCTATAAATAAATATAGTCTTATTGTTGTGTATGTGTATCTTTCATCTTTTGCGATGTACTCCCAACCAACCAATAATCGGTTATGTGGAAAATGAAATGCTATGCCTAATGTCCAATCCATAATTTATTTTGTTCCTAATATTATACCATCTTCAATATCTAATACAAATGCTTTTGATAAATCATCTGGTAATCTTTTTAAACCAGCTTCAAATGGTTTTGTAAAAAATAGGTTTGCTTTTAAACCTTTGTTATAAATACTTCTTGCTATTAAATAAGTCATACTTTCATAACTCATAAACCTACCTTGCTTATCTCTAAACTGAAACCTTTTCTTTTTTAGCCAGGCATTAATACCTTTTGTTAAACCACCTTTTGGGCCAGTACCACTACCATATTGAAATCTTGATAATGCTGCACTTGTTTCTGGGTATGTTGAGGTTTTACCTTTTACACCTTTATCTACAAATACACCATAATCTTCCATTAGAAATTCTAACAAAAAATCGTCTTGGCTTTTATCTATAACGTAACTAACAGAATTATATAAATCACCACCACCTTTTTTATCTTTGGTTAGGTTTGATTTAGATTGCTGCACAACATACTTACCATACTTGTTTAATATTTCATCTACGTTTTTAAACTGCATTAGCAAATGTATATATCGTTGTAAATTAAAATAGTTATATCTGCTGTCCATCCAGCAAGTTCATTTTCAAATCTATCACTAAAAGGTGTTAAACTTGGATTACCATCTAATTGGTACATATCTGTATGCAATGTACCCATCCTTAACTTCTGTATTAGCTTGTTTAAAACCAATAGCTGTGTGTTTAGAATATCTTGTTCATTATCATTACCAGTAAATCTATCTGTTGTTATATCCTTTGATTGGTCTACAATATCACAAGCCAAGATGCTTATGTTAAACCTCAACACTTGTTCTTCTGCTGAAACACTATTTACAATCATATGCGCCAATGGGAATATGTCTTGCTTGTTTAGGTTTACTTTGCTTATGTCACCAATAGAAACTGTATTAGTAAATTCAGTACCTCTTAATTGTTCTTCTATTGTTGAGGTAAGTTGATAATACCCTCTTATACCTTGTTGGCTCATTTGAAATTCTTTTTAATTCTTTTTGCTTCCATTTCTGCTTTCTCTTTTAAATACTCTAAAGTGTATAAGCATTTATGTACATTTAGTTTAGTGATATCTTCAAGTCTTCTAATATCGTTTTGAGCGAGTGCAGTGAAGATGCTTTGATACCATCCATACTTTCTTGAAAAATTTGTTCCTGCATCAAGCTGTCCATCTGCGGCGCTTCCAAATAATCCACCATAGTTTTCGATAAGTCTATTCCTAAATTGTACAAAAAAAAAATTGACCCCAAGACTATGTCCATAGGTATTTCTTCTAACTTTTCTTTTGCATCTAAAGTATATTCATTAATCAAATACTTGTCACCTATCTTTTTACTGATTGGTCTGTATAATACATTCATTGCTATTTGCATATTTTGCCAGTCACCAATGTAAGTATCTAAATCTATGTACTCACCTAAACTCATTTCGTCCAAGTCTGGAATTATACCATATTCAACACCACCTATTTTAAAGGTTCTTATTAAACTTGGTTTAGCCTCAAACATATTATTGATAATCTCAACAATCCTATCTGCATCTGTTAGTTTTAATAACCTTGCACTTTTTGCATCCAGGTTACAAAATATCTCTATCATTTTACATTGTAAGAAATAACTATCATCATTGGTTTCTTGTATTTTTAGAAACTTCTGATATTGCTTTAAAGATATTTCAGATAGGTTACTTGGAATGATTAATTCAACTTTCATATTTATATAACGTTTTTAAAATGGTTTTTTATAGTAAGTAAATATAATAAAAAAAGGTACACCATTTCTGATGCACCTTTTAAACAAAACTAACTCAACTTAACTAAATCATACTTGCTTCGTGACAAGTGCCACTACACAAACCTGGCTTGTCTATATCTGCACCACATTCTGTGCATTCATACTCTGGGTAATCGGGTGTACTATACCAATCCATAATATTCTGTTTTTAATTTACCATTACGGTAATGTTCTACAATTACACCAGTTGATAAAGGTACTACCTTGTATGGTTTGATGCTTCTTTTAATTAGGAATTTATCTATTATCTGTTTCATATCTATTCTTCTATTTCGTTAAAGCAAGTGTGTTCTAAACACTCACCACATATTTCATCACTTAAATAAGATGCTTCTGCACCACAACAATTACTATACATTTATATATATTTTTAAAGCATTTAATGCTATTGCGAAAAACGCTAACATCAACACTATTATTAATTCTGTTTTATAGTTCGTAGACTTTTTCATAAACCTCTTTGGTGTTTTTGACTGCTTTGTCATAACCAGTACCAAATGCTTCTGTTGCAAGTGTACACATTAAGTTGTGTAGTTCTGGATTGTAAGGTATGTCTAATTTACTTAAAGTTTCGTAGGCTTTTTCTAATGGTGTTTTCATATCTGTTTTGTTAGTTAATATATTGCAATATACAAATAAATATCATATAAACAAATAATTTAATAACTTTTAATATTCTTCTACTTTGTCTAACTCACCATCTTTGTAGTACACCTTAACCGCTATGCCGTACTTGTTCCACAACCCCTTGCTTATATATTCGTGGTTTGGGTCAAATGCCTTGTACATCTTACACTCATTTTCTACTACTGCTAATTGTTCATCTGTTAATTTCATAATTCAAATATACACCTTATTAACATACCAACAAATAATTTAATAACATTTATGAAATAAAGTAATTACCCCTATTTGGATTTTGTAGTTGATATGATACCGCATATCTGATTGCATCAATGATATGGTTGAATTTATCTTGTGGTGTTTTAGACTTTTTTTCTAACCAGGAATAGTTATTTAGTTCTTTGATTAAGTTTATACTGTTTTCTTCAACAATCAAATCATAATCTTGTAGTAATGCTATACCGTAGGTTATAGAACCTTGACCTTTTATTGCTTTGACTACATTGCAACCTTTTGCTTTCAGTTCGTGTAACAATCTTGGTTCTGCACTATCACCTACTATAAGATGGTTTTTTGCGTGTTTAAGGTTTAGTTCAGCTATTTGTGATGTGGTAAGACCTTTCAAGTAAAAGCATTCCTTTAAATAGATTATCTTGTTATTTGTATCTATGTTAGTTTCCACCAAACTGTTCTCATCGTTTGCAAATCCATAATCTTGACCAAACACACTTACACCTACTTTTTTAAACTCACCTATCTGCCAGTTACTGAATATTACACCCTCTGCTTTTGCCAACCATCCACCAAGCATTTGGTGCTTGTATTTCTCTGGTCTGCGTTTCTTAATGTTTTCTATTTGCTCTAAATAGCTTTTAGATAGATTTTCTACGTTATCTAAATAAGTGGTATGTATGTAGGTTGTATTTCCTTTGGTTGAGTTTGTTCCAGCTTGTACACCTTTATCTTCAAAGAACCTATTGTATATCCAATGCTCTTTTGTAACTGGGTTTAAAATAAGTATTACCCTATTCTTTTGTTTTAGGTTTCTTACACTTAAATCTATTTTGTCAAATATGTTTTCATCTTGCAGTTCTTCTGCCTCATCCATTACCCACGTTGAAACGTTAGTTAAAGACTTTAGGTTGGCTGTTTGGTCACCGCTTGATGTCTTGATACCCTTAAAAATTATCTTGCTTCCTGATAGCTTATTTCGTATTTCATCTTTTGTTATATAAAAAGCATCTTGTAAGTTTAGTGTTTCTATCTTGTCAATAAACTCGGGTATAATAGAAATGTATGCAGATGATAATGTAAACCTTGTAAACAAGATTGTATGCCCAGCTTCAAAAGTGAGCAACAACAATAGTAAGTTTATAGAATACGATTTACCAGAACCACGACCACCAGTAACAATATAATATCTTGCATCTGATGTTTGGATAGGGTTATACTTTGGGTCAACTTCTATCACTTAAATTTGATAATATCTTTAAAGTTAATATTAAACCCATCTGTTGATGTTATGTCTACACTTTCTTTTGGTTTACCATATCTGTAACCAAAGTACAATGACATAGCACGGCTATCACCTTTTAAAATCTGTTTGCCAAGTGTTTTAATTACCTCATCATTATCTATAAGGTTATCTAACTTTTCTATTAGTTTAAGTTCGTCTGCTTTCTTTGGTCTGCCACCTTTGTTGCCTACAGTACCACTATTATTTTTTCTTCCGTCCATTTAGTATTTTATTAGTTAACTAATTATATAACGTAATTAAACTTTGTTTTTAGAACATTGTTAATTGTTGTTTATGTTGCTCTATTCTTTTTATTGCTGCATCGTAGTATTCTTTGTCAAGTTCACAAGCAGTTAAATCATATTTTAAGTTATGACAAGCAATAGCAATACTTCCACTTCCTAAATGTGTATCTAATATTTTGTCTCCCTCTTTTGCGTAATTCATTAAAAGCCATTCGTAAAGCTTTACGGGTTTTTGTGTTGGATGTATTTTATTATCACAATCATTTATATAGGCATCTGCTCTGCTATATTTATACACTTTAAAAGTGTTTATATTTGTTTTAGCTAATTCGCCCTCTTTAAAATTACCGCTATTACCTTTGTACCAAATTATAACACCCTCTAAATTTAATTTGTGAAAATAATTACCTCCCCACACTATTTGGTTTTTACTTACTCTTTGTAATTCTTTGAAATATTCTAAATTTGGTACTTCGTTATCCCATTCTGTCTTATGATATTCTTTATAAGTTCCAGCGTTTTTAGTAAACCCTTTTTTATTGCTTAAATTTTCCTGCACTTTATCTTGGTTTATCCCATAAGGAGGGTCTACAATAGCCAACTCGAAATAATTATCTGGATAGCGAGCCATTAACAACATATTATCTTCATTTGTTATGTTCATCTTTTTAGCTTTAATTTTAGCAGTCTTTCTCTTATTGCTTTTCTTTCTTTACCCTTTGGTAATTTGTCAAATAGTTGTTGTAGTTTTTGTATTAGTTTCTTGCTCATAGCTTTTCTATTTCGTTTAGTACTTCTTGATAGTATTCTATGTTGTTAGATGGTTTTAGTATTTCGTTTTCAAGTATAAGGCTTATATGTAGTTTAGCACATTGCTTTGCTATCTTACTACTCATTGTATTGTGAAAGTTTTGACCATCCACATTGTAAAACTTCTTATATAGGTTGTATGCTTTCTCTTTTGGTGTTTGCATAAATAGCCATTCTTTTTTTATCATATTATCATAATTAAAGGAAATAAACATAATATAACTATTGCCCAATATACTTTCCAGAATTTAGATTTTACATAGTAATCTTCCCATACTATACAATGAAACCCAAAACTTAATGCTAAACACAATATTGTTTTTATAAACTCTATCACGTTGCACAGTTTATTATTTCGTACTCACTATTGTTTTGCTTCCATTCAAAAGACTTTAATACTAAAGCTGCACGTTCATCATACATTGTTTTTTGTTCTTCTTCTAGTGTTCTGTATTGCTTTTCATTTTTAGTATAACCACCATCAAATTTGCTTAACTTTTCTATTGCTTTGAAATAATCTTTTTCTAGTGTTGCATACTTTTTTTGTATTACTTCTAACTTTGAAATCTGGCTATACTCTATTTGTGATTTAACTATAAAGTTACTTTCTAATTTATCGTAGTAATCAAATCTATCTTTTTTGTACAATGGGTACATTTTGTTTGCGTGTATTGCCGTTGCGTGGTCAAATGATTTACCTTTTGATTTTATAAAGTCAGATATACTAACCCACCTCATATCAAGTTTGTTTCTTAATATATGACAAAGCAATGCTCTATGCTCAACATATTCAGTTTGCCTTGTTTGTTTGTATATATCTATGCCAGTTAAAGTAATAAGTAAATCACTTACTTGTTCTGGTGTTTCTAATATTGTTGGTATTGTGTTGTAATTCATTTGCTTTGTAGTTTTTGTATGTATAAAGCTGCATCCATTAGTTCTTCTTTTAGGTGCTGCAAAAAATCATCTTTGTTATTGTCTTGTAGTGTTGTTTTGTATTTGTCTATACCTACACAACTTCTTATATCAAATTCTCTTTTTAAATCTTCTACTATTTTATCTTTCATTGTGTTCTTAATTTTAATAGGTGATAGCACTCGGTGTATTTTTGTCTTGCTTTACCTTTGTATTCTTGTTTAAATAATTCATATAGCTTTCTTGTGTATTGGTATTTTGTTGTGCAGTCTTTAAAATGTTTTTCTGCAAACTTCTTACCCTTACCTTTAAAGTAGTTTACATTGTCTGCGGTATCACCAACAATGCATTGCTCATAGAAATTGTACATAGCTTCTTCTTCTGATATGTCTAATATTACTTTATGCTTGTAGTGATAGTTGTACATCAAGCAAGAAAATTGTTTGTAGTCTTTATCTATTGAAACAATCATTACTTCATCTCTACCAATATCATCGCTAATTTGCTTCCAGTACCTAGCAACCATATCATCTGTTTCTACACCGTAACCCCAAATACTATCGTAGTGGTCTTTTACAAATTGGTGCATCTCATCTAATAAAGGTGGCAGTTCTTGTTTCTTTCTGTTGGCTTTGTACTTTGGTGTGATTAGTTTTCTAAAGTTACCCTTTGAACCACTAAAGGTTAAAATTTTATCTATAGGATATTTTTCTTCTAAATGATTAACAATAGACATAAATTGCTCATCAAACTTTGCTCTACTATCTTCTATGTTTGTGTAGTATAGTTCATCATCTGGTGTTTCTCTTTTACGATAGCAACTCGCAAAAATTAAACTATCTGCATCTACTAATAAAATCATAATGCTTGTTTAATCATTTTAAGGTGCATTTCTTGCATCTTCTTTTGTTCTTTAGTTACCATACTAATAATAGATGGTAAATCTTTAAAAAGCTGGTCTACTTCCATTACAAGTGTTTTGTTATCATCGTAACCAATATACAATTCACCATCAGAACAATGCAATGTATCTGTTTCACCTATGTAAGTATGATTGTCTTTTTCATCTAACTGCTTGTAAAGTACTGCAATTAGTTCTTGTTGTTCTTCTACTCTTGCTTGTAATCTGTCTACTCTGTTATCTTGTCCCATTTGTCTATTGTTATGTTAAGTTTTAAATAATTCTTTTTACCTGGTTTTACTTGGTAGTTAATATGTACATCAGTTATCTCACTATCTTGTTGTACGTGATATTCTATTTGCTTTCTTAACTTTTCCCAAGCTGCTTTGTTTACTTCCATAATGTTATTTTTATGCAAAGTAACACTATTTTACTTTATAAACAAAACATTTAACAACTAATTTGGTTCTATATTTATATTTATTCTAACCGCTTGGTTTTCTTTAAGCAAGTACACATCTTTTAAAAGTCTTTTCTTTGTCCACATTGTAGTGTCTGGACAATATTTTTTAACTGGCTTTGGCATCTCTAAAGTATCTAACCAATACATAAAATTACCTTTAGGGTCATTAACAAAAAATAACCTAACAACATCATCAAGTGCCATTAAGCTATCATATTTATCTTTTTCAATTAGTTTATCTTCATAGTACTTGTTACGAAATTTCATCTCTATAACGCAATCAACACCCTTTGGTGTTTTACCTTTTGCATCGTATCTTGAATAACCATCACCACAATGTTCTAAATTCCAACCATCAAGGTTAAGAAGAAATACAACTGCCTTTTCCCACTCATTAATTTTTTTAATGCCCATTATTCCAAATTACGTTAAGTTGTTTTATCCATAACTTTATTTTCTTTGGATTGCAAGTGCAAGGTTTGTGGTATTTATGATTATAGTATTTTGCGTGTAACTGGCATATAAGTTTAAACTCATTACCTTGTAAAGTGTTCTTTGGTTCTGACCTAAAGTCACTCCAGCTTTCAAAATCTTCTTTAGTAAATTTTACCATCTATCAATTTTTATTTCGTTTAACTTTTTTCTTCTGTTGTTACAATCACATTTAGTACCTCTTAACTTGTGGTATTTATCTACCAGGTATTTAATACCAGTATATTTTGTGATGTAATAAATAATGTTTCCTATTTTCATAATAGTTTTTTTAGTTTGCTTTTTACTTTGTTGTATGTGTTGTAAAGTGAATAGTAATGTATTAAACTTTTACGTGAAAATTCTGCAATGCTTTCACCCTCATTTATTATTTCAAATACTTTCCTATCATACCAAAACATCTTTGATAGTTCTTCTTGTATTTTATCATATGGTTCTTGATAGTTTACATCTGATGTGGTTAAGTGTATGTCATCCATAGAAACCATTGTGATGTTTTTACCTTTTCTTTTTAAATCGTAAAACAATGTTCTTAAAGTTTTAAAAATATAGTAGTAGTTTATTTCTTCTTCATTGTACATTATATCTAAACCCTTTTCAAGTTTCAGTTGTATCTTATAATACATTTCTTGTACAATATCTTCAGCAGTTTCTTGTTTACAACCAAAGGATAAAACTATTTCTACCCACTCTTTATGCTTTGCAGCAACTATAATCATTGTTTTTTGTACCATATCATTTTAATGGGTCATATAAATCACCAACTATTATAGGCAATCCTTTTTCATTTACTTCAAAGCTAAATGTTTCAAAAGAGTAACCCCTACTTCTACCGCATTTAACCGTTGTCCAATCTTTGTTTACTGTGTTTGCTTCCAAACTTATTACTGTTTCTGCTTTCTTTTCTAATGCACTACCTAAATGACCAGTACCAAGTTTAGCACTACCAAAGTTTTGATGTATCACATTTATTATATGCACGTTTTGTTGTTGGCTAATTCTCATTAATGCACTTACTAATTCATTACTTTTTTCTATGTTGTTTACATCTGCACACAAATCAGCCACACCATCTATAATAAGCAGAGATGGTTCTTTTATGTGTTCCTTTAAATAGTATTCAATAAATTCTAAACGTTCTTTAAAAGCTATTGTACGCAATGCAAACGTATGATATTTATCTTTAGGTATGCTGCTATCCATATCTAAAGGTCTTTTAAATACTTTAGATGCGTGCCAGCTTCCTTGTTCTGTATCTATATAAATTAAATCACCATTACCTCTATGTCCTTTTATTTGTCCACCGTAAATATTTGAACCACTTAAATAAGCACTTGCAAGTAAAGAGCAAAAAAAACTTTTACGGGTCTTTGGTGGTGCAGTAATTACTGAAAGGTTACCAAATGTCCCCAAAGAAATTGGTATGATGCTATCACCTTTATCAGATTGTAAAACCTTTTCACCATAGCTTAAACATACTGGTGGATATTCTAATTTTTCGTTAATGTCTATCTTGCAAGTATCTGCTATAAATTCCATTAACATATTCTGTTCTGTTTCTTTTTCTGTCATTTGTTAAATGTATAAAAAAAAGGTGCAAGTTAAAAACCTACACCCTTTATTGGCTAATTAAAATGGTAAATCATCACTTGCTGGTTCTGCCACCGCTTGTGGCTGGTCATCTCTTTCAGCAACCGTTACACCCTCTGGTGACATCCAAACAACCTTACCATTACCGAGATAGGTTTTAGCAACCTTTGCTTCTCTTTCTTCTTTAGTTTGGCTATCCATAAAAGCTACGTTGTTACCGTATCTGGTTTCATCTTGTACCGCTATTGTAAAATTGTAGTACACCGCACCATCTTTTCCTTTAATAAATTTCTCTTTAGGTAGTCTATCTACTCTAATACTTCCGTTGATAATTGCACTCATAATATATAGTTTAAATTTGGTATTGTCATTACACGCAATACCTCGTGTTTTTATTTTATTATTATTTTATTTATGTTATACTTTTCAATATCTTCTTGATTTAGCAAAAAACCTTTTGATGTTTCTGTTGTAATTTTTTTAAACCTATTTGTTTTAAAT
>JACLAB010007107.1_pt1 | contig 17480 bp, 13 predicted proteins | sample 8027921 | NCBI WGS metagenome assembly JACLAB01 (sample SAMN15725117, study PRJNA655200) | protist metagenome | isolation source: fluorescence activated cell sorting (FACS) single amplified genomes of... | place: USA: West Boothbay Harbor, Gulf of Maine | collected 2000-07-19 | reverse complement strand
ACAGGCTATCCGCTAACGGCAACGAAGAACGGGCGCGGGGCAAGCCTTGGAAGCTCCTTGCATTAAGTTCGGCCAACACCAGCGCGTATGAGATATTGAGCCGAGAGAAGGCAGAGCCGAAAGCGGAGATGCAGCGGCTATTCGAGATTAAAGTATCGAAGATGAAGGTGGACACAAAAGCCACAGCCGATCTGCACGAGGACTTGAAGCTGCACTACGGCCACATTGGGCCAGAGTATATACAATGGGTCATGCAGAACCGGGACGAGGTCAAAGCTATTGTGCAGAAGACTAAGGCTCGTTTGGATGAAGCTGCCAACCTTGGGCCTGAGAATAGGTTTTGGTCAAACGGCAACGCGGTAATCCTCACAGGGTTAATCATCGCCAAGAGACTTGGGCTGGTGCAGTACGATGTGGGCAAAGTGTATCGCTGGGTGGTGAAAGAACTTATTCGCCGGAACAGCTTTGTAAACGATATTGGTGCATCTGTGGACGAGACCGTAGGCAACTACTTGTCAGAGAACTACAACAACATGCTCAAGATCGACAGCACTGAAGACCTGCGCGGTAAGAACGACAACGGATTGGATCAGCTGGTACCTATCGGGGCATCGCCACGTAACACACTGGTCGCACGATACGAGCCGGACACCAAGATGCTGTTCCTACGGATCAAGCCCTTTAGGGAGTGGTGCACAGATCAGCAGATAAACTACGCCTCGTTGGTGGACGAACTCAAAGAGAAGCGGAACGCCAAGCGGATTAAGAAACGGCTGACCAAGGGTACAGACTTTAACATGCCTGCGCAGGACGTGCTGCAGATAAAATTTGAAGGGTTCGATGAGATTGTAGATGGAGCAGAAAGCACTGAAGATTGATGATCTAAACCCTGACGGGTTGCGGATCACGGTAAACTGGGAGGATATGAGCGTCTCTTCGTCCATATTCGTCCCCTGCATCAACACCGAAAAAGGTATAGAACAGCTCAAAAAGCTCGCCAAACGTAAGGAGTGGGTGTTTGAGACACAGGTCTGCATCGAAAACGGGAAATTAGGTTTACGAGCATGGCGTACTATGTAACAGTGCACACACGACATTACTGCTCATAATGTTGTTCTCTGGTACTGCGAAAGTACTTACTGGCCCCCACTTCGCGTGGGGGCTTTTTTCGTTAGAAGTCGTACTGGTCTAAGATACTTCTCTCAAACTCAGTGGTTGTAATCCCACCGCGCATGTCACCAGTAGTCCGCTCAAAGGTGCGGAGAGAGCTATCTTTTGTCTCGTCAGTAATAACCTTCTTGCGAGTATCGGCGTCTTTTGGCAGACCTGCGTTGTACTCGACGATGAGGCGCTCAACTTTAGCCAACTCGTCCATATCACCTTCACGGATAGCCATGTTACGGCGACGTAGCAGTTTAGTTTTCCGGCTGTTGACGGTGTCCGCGCGACGACGTGCGTTCTTGTTCGCCTCAAGCTGCTGTATGTACGCCTGCGGAGCGAAGCCTAGACCTTGCATAACTACGTTGTACGGGTTGATGTCTGAAGTGATCGCGTCACCACGACGTGTCGTTGCGCCTTCTGTAGCGAAGCGGAAGGATTTCATACCGTTCCGTACGGACGCGGGCATCATGGCTTCGATGCCACGGTACACTTCACCTTCAGCCACCTGTCCAATGCCACGCTCCACGCTGAGACCTACACCGATAACCGGACCACCCAGCTGCTCTATAAGCGTCCACAAGGCGCTCTGATCTTTGTCGATGATGGGCGCACGGTACAACAGACTATTAAGCGAAATACGGTTAGCTAAGTCTACACCTAAAATCTCGTTGGCGAGTCCGCCGTATATACCCTCACCAGTATACTGACGCAGCATGGTTTCGAAATCATCTTCATCATCGTCTGCAAACAGGTCGTACATAGCGCCGATTGCGCCCATCATTGGCATACCACCCATACCCGCGAACAAACCCGTAGCCACAAGGAAGTTTGCACCGCCTTTACGTGCCGCTTTCCTTACTTCTGGGTCTGGGTCGTTAGCCGCCTCTTTCGCCAGCTTGGCCATCATGTAGTATTTACTTACTGCAAAGCGTTTGAAGAGGAACAAGATGTTACCGATGCCACTCTGTGCAATAATCGGGCGTCCCGCCGCAGCTGTGGAGCCTAGCGTAAACTCCGTGGAGTCAATCGCTTTCTGTGCCGCCGCGCGGTAATCTTGGTCGGATAGCTGCCCTTTCTTACGCTGCAGGTTTTGGACTTCTAGCATGTAAGCAGCTGTGAGCGTTGTCTCACGGTTAAACCGCTCCGAGTGGTGGAACATAAAGCTGGAGAACTTGTTTACAGTCTCCATGGGGGCGCTACGCCCAACTTCTAAGTCTTCCTGCACCATGGACTGATTGAATTGTCCTTGGTCTATACCCATGGCGATGAGGATATCGGCACGTACATCCTTCAGAGCCTGTGGCAGGTTAGAGAAATCATAGTTGGCGATGGACTTACCCGCTACGCCCATATCTATTTCTTGTTCTACGGGCTGACCCTCTGGGCCTGTAACCATAACCGTGCGCTTGCTAGGCGCTCCCGCAAACAACCTAGTGGCGGACCCAAATGCCTTGCCGGTATTACGGATACCGTGTGAACCCGCGAGTACAGGCATGGCGCTCATGGCAACGTCGAAGAAGGTAATCGCTGCTGAAGAGAAGTTCAGACCCATTGTAAAGCCGAAACCTAAGCTGTTTACGACTTGCGAGTACTGCGGCACGTTAGGGCTAGATGCAAAACCAGCGATTTTATCCATCTTGTTGGCCATCATGGCGGTGCTTGGGTTTTCTTTGTACGGTTTCAGCTTTGCCCGAAACTTCTCGATCTCCGCTGCAGACTTCATTTGCACCAGCTGCCTGTTAAGATCACGCCCCTTTTCTTTCATCATAGTGTAGGCGTCGAATTCCATTCCCCCCATGCCTGTCGGCGTTACATCCCCGATAAACCCTCGAACACCCTTACGGCGACGTAGGTTCTGCAGGAACGAACGCTCTGGCATTGCGTCTAATGACAAGTCAACAAGGTCTTGCATTACCTTCCTGTAACCCTCGTTATCGTTGAACTGGTCTTGGTTAAACTCGACTGACTTCAAAATATCACGGATGAACCCACTGCTGGGCACCTTATCGAAGCTCATAGTTTGCGCAGATGTTGTAAGCTCTATACCAGAGTCAAACGCGTCGCCTTGAGATTTGTTGTACTCAAGCACCATATCGCTGGCTTGCTCTGCCTTACGCAGTGTGGGGAAGTACTCTACAGCCCGCTCAGAGCGCCCGTTTTCGTCGATAAAATTGTACGACAGGCGGTATTTACCCTTACGCATAAGTGGGAAGTACGGACGGATAACCCCAGAGTCCTTCTGCAAAATCTTTCTGAGCGACTCAAAAGCGTTCTGCCTCATTGCTGGGTCTGAAATAGTAGCTTCCAAACGTGCTTCTAACGCAGCGATAATATCGTCGTACGTATCTTGGAAGTAGTTCCGCATCTGCTTGTAAAAGTTTTGCCCCTGCTCATCCAACTTTAGAAACTCAGCCCGCAGCTTGTCGTATTCCGGGGAGCGTTCTGCATCGTCCCGAATAGTTTTCATGTACGCAGCATCGTCCCGCGACGGATCAACCTTTAGATAGGTACTTTGCGGTATTATGTTGTTGAGGATAGCAGCCATCTCGGGCTTCTTGCGCTGCCACTTATGGAAGTTCCGCAAGATAGAGTCGAGCACATCAGACTTTTTACGGAGCGCGCCACTCTGCTGTTTGATAAGTAGATTAAGCTCTTCCGCAAACGGGATTTTGCTTTTGGCCATATCAGTCAAGATGTTCACAGGCAGCATGTCCAGCGCAAAACTTCTAGCCTTGGGTGATACACCTTCGTTGTATACAACGTCCGCTAGGTCCGCAACTTTAGCCGAAGTCTCGGGAGCAAGATTAGCGGCGCTCTGAGCGAGCTTGTTAGCCCCAGTTTTAGTGGCAGACAGTAGCATCATCGAAGGCGCTGCTCGTGTAGCGGGGGACGGAGTTAGCATGCCATTGACGATACGGTCTACCTCGTCAAGCGCGCTGCCTATCGTTTTCGGCTGCATACCCATAAGTTTGCGCAATATGTTGCGCACAGCCGTAGTAAATTTATCCCAGCCAGATACCCTACCACCATCAGTCTTGAGGAACGCTAACGCACTTTGGAACTGCGGGTTGCTAAAGGCTTCGGCAACGAACTCGTCGAGATTGCGAGTACCGTATACTTCGCCGAATTGAGCGCGCACTGCGTTCAACAGGCCTTGTAGCTGTTTGGTTTGCGGTAAGGCTGGGTTCGCCAAAGACGCCGAGGTAGCTGCGTGGGCCATCTCATGCAAAACAGTATGCACGTTCATGCCATTGTTAGCGTCTATGTAAATCGTGTTTGTATCAGGCTCGAATAAGCCAGCAGCTGTGCGCCCCGCCACAGGCGAGATATCATCCATCACCTGCACTTTAGTAGTGCCGACAACTTCGGCCAGCTTGGCAGCGATCTGACGGACACGGTCTACTTGGCTAGTAGAAGCGATAGCGTTCAGAGCGAACTGCAGATCACCGCGTTGTAGAGCGTTACGGATACTAGGCAGGAGCGCCATGTCGAGGCCGTGCACAGGATCAATGAGGAGGAACTCATCCCGAGACGAAACATAGCCGTCATACAGGTCTAAAATCTCCTCAGTCGGCACAACCGATTTAGTCTTGGGATCGTACACTATTTTTGTAGTGGGGCCGACTGTAGATATTTTGTTGTTTTCTCGTATCTGAAGCCCCGTGCCTATAAGGTATGACTCAAACGCGGTCTTACCTTTAACTTGTCGAGTCACGCGCACTACCTCTGCGCCGGATGCAAGTCTTACCATCTGTGCTTCACGAGGCAGCGGGCTGTCGGCAAAGCGTTCGTTCATACGCTTGTTCAAACTATCATTTGCAGCTCTAAGACGTTCCATCTCGGCAAGGGCTTTTACATCTTTGTTTTGCTGCCTTTCCGCTACGCGGTCTATATCTTTCTGGATAGACTTAGCGGCCTTAACCACACCAATCACGGCATCAGACGGATTATACTTAGACGTGCCCCGACGGGCCAATACAGCGGCGTCCCGCGCAACGATTCTAGCGGGCTCAGACATGTTGTCGAACACCCACTTCCGTGCGTTCATGGCGGCTTCTTGTGTCATGCCCTCATAAAACTTAAATTCTTTGGGTGCATAATATAACCTACCAGCCTTATCTCCACCTGAAACTTTTTCGCCTTCTAGGCTTTGTTGACTCGGCCCAGTCGCGCTGGTCGCACCCATTTCATCAAGCGCATCGACGGGCCTACGGAACCGTTTGAAGAACAGTTTTGCCGCTTTGCCTCGGTCATCAAGGTCTTTATCTGCGGTGGAGATAAGTTCTAGGACACCATCCTTATCTGTCGCAGTGGTGACGTCTGGTAGAGACCGCTCGTTTACCTGCGTATCGTGATACTCTCGTACCCCTGTGTTCTTTTTAAACTCAAACCGACGATCAAGCTCGGCTTGTACCGCGTCGCTACGCGCTGTCTCAACAGCTTGTATATCCGCCTGTGGTAGCGAAGCGCCGATTAATGGTTCGGTGCGCGGTGCGGGTGCCACAGGTGCAGGGATGTTTTGCCCTGCCGTACCTAACGTAGCGCCGCCAAGCCCGGCGTTGGGAGCGACTTGCACTGGGTCAGCTACGCCCGCAGCTAACGTAGCTTTACGGTTAGCTATCTCGTCCGAGTCCACAAGCACTTCTGCAGGTACGTTGTAACCTGAAGCCTCTTTTGCCTCCTGTACTCTCTTTGCGTATGCTTGTGGGTCAGCCGCAATACGCTTCCTTTCTGCTGCTGCTTCCGGGGAACCTTGTTGTGCCGGGTCAAGTGTAACCGGCTCGGCGACGATTGCATCGACTTGCTCGGTGAGGTCTGCAACTGCTCCGGGCGCTACTTCTTCAGGTGTAGTTACTTCGGGTTCGGCAGCTAGTGTATCGGCATCCGCTCCATCTGCCACTGCAGGAAGCTCAGAAGGTAGCACACTTCCTCCCACTGGTCCCTCGTCAGGTGTTGCAGCTGTGTCGGCACTTCCACTTGCGCGTACTCTTCGTCCGAGTTCTGCCACGCGTTCTGTACCACTTGTAACGCCATCTCCAACTCCGGCGTCTCCAGTTGTAACTCCTGTTCCCAGTCCTGTAGCATCGGAATCTCCTAGCAACGCTGCGACACCCGCTTTTATCTTGTCCGCTTTTACCTTCACTTTCGGGTTCGGGTTATCTGCATATTTGAGAAGGTCGGCTTTCACGGCCTCGTCAGTAACGTCCAACCCAGTGATCCGTTTACGTAACGCCGCTGTCCTAGAAACGCCGATATCGTCGAGCATCTCTTTAGTGACTACTCGTTTTGCACGGAAATCAGCTTGAGCCTGATCGAACTTTTGTTGGATGTTCTGCGCGTCAACGGCGGGCTCCGCAGTAGTTACGGGCGCAACTTCAACAGTAGGTTCGGCAGCGGTTTCCTTTTCTACAGCTACTTCTTCTGGTGTCGCGACTTGCGCAGTCTCAACAGCGGGCTCCGTAGTGGGCTCCGTAGTGGGCTCCGTAGTGGTCGTAGCAGCAGGTTCAACAGTAGCTGCATCTCTCGTGGTAGGAGGCGTAACATCCGCAGGTTTGTCACCAAAGGCACCAAGGGTAGAACGTGTACCACCACCGATCAAGCCACCGGCAATAGCAGCTTCACGATACTCAGCGATAGCGTCTTCACTATCTATAGGCAGGCCAGCTTGTGACCGTTCCAACATCTGTTGGCCGACTTCAGTCAAACCCTCAGAGGTAGCACCGCCCCCTGCACGGGATATTGTGCGGGTAAATATGGATTTGCCGATGGGTTTAAGGACACCACCTAGCAACAACTTGTCAGCTACACCTTCGAGTGTCGCTTGGCCGAAAGTAGCGACGAGCGCATCGCTCACGTCAACTCGATCTTTCTTGCCTGCTGCGACTTCGTCTTCCTGCCGCTGGATGTTATTACCAAACAGAATCGGCGCAGTGACAACACCGGCAGCGCCAGCACCGATAAGGAACGGAGCGGCTACACCTGTAGCACCAGCTAATACGGGGGCGGCAACGGCAGCGCCAAGACCCAAGCCGAGTTGTGGTATTTGTTCACCAACAAGTTCACCTGCATAGGTCAACGCCGAGCCGATACTATCGACGTCAGTGGACTGCATGCGTTCAGGTTGTGTGAGAGATAACAAGCCTAGCTCTTGCCCAGCGCGTTCTTCTACACCTTGTCCGTAATCCGCAAGGAACCCAAGACCCGTCTGCTCCCCAAGAGTGCCGATTGTCTCACCGACAGCTTGCTTGATCTGCTGCGTACCACGACCAAAACCACGACCAAGAGCAGTGCCATCGTCAAACTCTATCTCGGTACCGAACCGCTGCTCGTAGTCTTCAAGAAACGCGCTTCTATCCTGTCGGATTTGGCCCGCCAGTCTAGCAAACTCTTCCTCTGTTGGAACGTCTCCAACAATACGCAGGTCATACCCTTGCCCGGTTTTAGGATCGTCGTACTGATAAACGCCCATGAATCACCTTCTTGTAAATTAGATTACCTTGCGGGTCGCGGTATTAGGAACTGTAGGTAAACCTCGACTACTATACATGAAGTCTATCTGACCTTGGATGGCCCGTATCTCGTCTGTAAGCAATGTACGTGCCACCGCATCGGGGTCGGACCCGCTGCCCCAAAGAAGACCGCCTTCTTCTGGGGGTCTAAGGCTTGCCAACTGTTTTTGCTTGTCTTCCATCTGCTTCCGCAAATCTGTAAGGTACGCCGCAGGTATGGCTTTCGCCGCAGGCGCACGATTGGCTTTAGCCAGCTGGGCTTCTCTAAGAGTCAGTTCAGCTTCCAGCTTACGCTCTTCACGGGCGTCTTTATTAGACTCGCGGAGTGCCGCTAGGCCCGCCGATCCTGCTTTACCAAAGTCACCAGTGCTCATCAACGTGAAGCCAGCTTGTGCCAGAGCCAACCACTTGTCTTGGTCCATCTTGCTCTTCTCGGCTAGAATACCGCTCTTCTTGCCAGTGCCAGTGCCGCCAGTGCCTGATTTTATTGCAGGGGGCATCGCAGCTGGGTCAGTAACGGTTTTTATGGCGTCAGCGATCTTTTTCTGCTCCGCTGCGGGCTTTACGTCCTGTGTATCGGGGCGCTGGGAGAACTCTTCCTGTGCAGCTTTAGCAGCTGCTGTAGACGTTGGTGTAGCACCGCCGAGTAGTTCAGCAAGGCGACGCTCCCGAGTAGCCTCAGCTTCCTTAGCTGCTTTTTGCTCCGCCTCCAACTCAGTAAGTGTCCGTGCCGTAGCATCGGGGCCGCGTAGCCCTACACCCAAAGAAGACTGTTGAAACGCTTTATTTATCGACTGTGGTATAGCTAGTACCGCCTCGGTAACATCTTCTTTCCGCTCTTGATTCCGTAAAGTACCGCCGAGTTGATCCCTCGCAGTTGTTAACTGTTGAGCTAAAATCTCGTTACCATCAGCTTTTGCGTTCGCGATACGCTGATTTAAAGCCTCGACTCCCTGCACTGCGTTAGCGTAGTTCCTTTCGCCAGCTGCCTGACGCGCTGCCATTTCTCTGTTAAATGCAGCTGCGGGATCACTAAAGGCTTCTTTAGTTTGACCTACAAACGGTGCTAAATCGGGTAGGTTTTCTTGCGCAGACGTTAATACGGAGCCTAGTCCAGTCTCGCTAAACGGGGTAATAAGCTCTTCCGCGGTTAACCTACCCGCATTTTCGGATGCCCTTTCACGATTGCGAAGCGCGGTTTCATTGGCAATATCTGCTGCAGTTTGAGTCCGCGGTGATGTCGCTGCGGCAATACCACTCTGCGGGATAGGCATCGCCATCGCTGCGTCTTCTTGAGCAATACGCTGACGTAAGTCCTCTGCAGCGGATATCGCTGACAACTCCGCCGCCAACTCCGATTCGCGTGGCTGCGCGGCTACATTTTCTGGGGCAGCCCTATCGAACATCCCAGCATTAAAGAAGAACTCATCCGCTTCGTCTCGTTTCCGCTGCTCAATCGCATCGGTTAACTCGTAGTCGGGAGCAACGGGGAGCAGATTACCCGCAACATCGCGCCTTGCGCCGTAGTCGAACGGCTGTTCAGGAGCAACGGGGAGCAAATTACCTGCTGCGTCACGCCCTGCATTGGTGCTGTACTTCTCAATAGCGGCTCGGGCGTCAGCCAAGATTTTTTCGTCTCTTGTTAGCGGCGCATCAACAGGAAACGTGCGGAAATCATCTCTAGGCACGGGCACAGCCATAGCCATGTCTTCCTCAGCTATACGACGGCGAGCTTCCGCGTCTAGGGGCGCACCTTGTCGCCCACTACCTATAGGAGCATTAATCCCCAGCATACGAGCGGTCTCTGCCTGATTTGCAGCATCCGATGCTAAACGAGCTTGGTTCCCTACTTCCGCAGCTGCGGTACGTTGCGCCAACCCTTGAGGACCGTAAGGGTCTACATATGGAGCCTCTATAGACTCTAGCCCAGTCCTTTCCGAGTCAGTAGCAGGGAAGTTGAAGTACTCCGCGACCATCGCCAACGCTTCTGGGTCGTCTTTATACTCTTCGTAAATATCAGGGCGATTTACCTTCAAGGACGCAATAGCACTGATAGTCCCACCACTAAGACCGCCACCGGGGGCTAGTCGCAAAATGCCACCATTTGCCATCCGTTGTGGCTGATTCGGCTGTCCGGGTAGACCTGCGGCCTGTACGTTAGGTACCCCAGTATTCTGGGTCATATCAGTTTGCGGAGCTAGAGACTGCGCAACTTGTGCGATGCCTTGCTGGGGTACGCCCGCTGCAGATACAGCTTCTTGGGCAACCGTAGGCTGCATCAAACCTTCTTGGCGCTGTGCGTCGGCGCGCATACGCTTACGACGTTCGATCTCACCCAAGACCATGAACTGCGGTGCAGACCCTGAAGGCTGCTGCATCTCTTGAATGAGCTGCTGCTCCGAAAAGTTCTTCAACTTATCTTGGGTGTCGATCATATTAAGCATTAGCTGAACGCCTTATATAGAGATAGTCCAGAAAGTCCGGCACCAACTGCTTGTTGGAACGTACCGGGCTGTTGTGTCGGGGTAGTAGTTGAACCCGAAGATGTCGTCGTACCTGTTGCAGCGATAGGCATACCAGAAAGAATACCTGTCATGTTACCGATCTGCTCACGGGTGTAACCTTGCTGCTCAAGGAAGTTCTGGTAATCCAAATCAAGCTGGGCCTGATCTTCAGCCTGCGTAGCCCTACCCACGCCTTCAAGCAGCTGGGTGTCTTGGATATCTGTCTGCCGTTCAAGTTCGCCAAGCCGAGTAAGATCACCTGCAAGTCCCTGACCGGCTCTAAGTGCCGCGAGTCCCTGACCTGCACCGAACTGGCTGGCTGCTTCTTGACCTGTTTGTACTCGCCCAAGTTCAGCGGCGCGGCGTTGCTCTGCAGTCATCTGTGCAGCTCTATCGGCACCGAACTGCTTGGCAGCGGCTTCGAACGCACTCTGAGAGCCCTTGGCTTGGATACCTGCCAGCTGACCCAATAACGCTTCTTCTGCAAGGCCTTGCTGCACTGCTTGGCGAGAACCACCGAACGCACCGGCTTGCACTGCTTTAGTGTCACGAGCACCCTGCAGACGATTAAAGTCTGTAATCGCCGACTGTTTCTGCTGCTCTGTAACCAGCTGCTGATATGGAGACATGTACTGGGATACGTTTTCACCAGTAAACATCGACGGGTCGGAGTACCCAAACTCAGAGAAGTTACCCCCACCATACTGTCCAAGCTCGGTGGCGCGCTCCATACCGGTGGTAGTATAGTCCTGCGCTGTGCCCAGCCCGGGGATGCCGGTACCAACAAGGCCTTCTACCATCTCCCGTGACCTAGTCACATTAGGGTCGGTACCTGCAAGGCGATCACCAGTGTAGGCTTCATATGGCTTGCTAAACTCCGCCTCTGCCCGTGCAATGTTCCGCTCAAAGTACGGTTTGGCCCATGCTGGCAAGTCAGCACTTGCGGTGCTTTGCTGCGTCGTCGTGTTGTTTACTGTTTTGCTACCACCACACATGGATTAGCTCCTTACGCTGTCTTCGCCATGTACTCACGCATAGTGCGCGGTGCATCGTTTTCGGCTTCGTTTACGGCGTCTAGGAAACCGCCACCATACTTCTTCTCTAGTGCATCTGCGGTCTTCTTGCGCAGTACAAACTCTCCATCGGCAAGTAATACGTCTTGCTGACCTTCAAGGGATGCAGGGACTTTATCGTCAACGCCAGAACCATCGCCCGGCCCGTTGACTTCACCCGCTTCACCGTTTGCAAAACGATCTACTGTGTCGTCCAGCTCACCAGACTGCACCTTGTCCACCAAGTCCCGAAGAGCATCTTCACCATAAGCCGCTAAAAACTGCCCTAATACAACCGCTGATTCCTCTTGGGACATCTCACCTTTTACGGCGCTGACTGCATCAGCGATCATAGTCTTCTCGTTACCGCCTGTTACTTCGCCGCCTTCGGCCATACCCATCGCCACCGCCTGACTCTGTTGGTAAGCAAGCAGCTGCTCGTAGGTTGGATTAATCAAAAAACGTGGAGACAGAGGATCGCTAGGGTCGTAGTCAGGGTTAGGAATAGATTGAAACGCACTTTGAGCTGCCGCTTGGCTCATGTCCGACGCCGCTGGAAGCCCAGTAGGAGTAGCTGCAGCTGCAGGTGCCAATGACACTGTCTGTGCAGGAGCATCGTTATCTTTGTCCATCAACGCCATCGTAGCGTTGTGCCGCTCCATATTCGCTCTTTGTTTGTCGCGATACGCCGCTTTTTCTGCGTCGTTGGCAAACTCTGGTTCGGCGAACAGACCTTTGATCCCGCTGAGTATGTTACCTGCAGTGTCCGCAGTATTTAAAGCAGCTTGACCCGTAGCACCCTGCGTAATCTTGTTTGTAACTAAACTCCCGACAAGGCCGGGGAGTCCGCCGGTAGCAGCACCTAAAAGAGCGGAGGCGTAGTTCTGTTTATACGAATCGTTAGCATCTCTACGAATTTGCCGTGGTTGCCCGCCTACCATGATGTTGGCGTAACCGGGACCGTCATCGCTATTGTTGCTGGGGGCATAGAATCTCGCACGGCTAGGGTCTGTGACAGACCTGTCCTCTGTCAGTTGGCCGTCCTTATAGGACATGCCATCACCCGGTGTAAAGATGTTCGCCATGGTCTCTGAGAAGCTGTTGCCAGAGCCTTCTTTGTCATCATTGCTGGAATCGTTTGCTGATCCTACACCGCCACCACACATACGAAGACCCTTCTCGTTAACCGCTTGAACTATTGTACTACACGTTGCTTATAATTTCCACCCACAACATCGTACCCTAGCTTTTGTAGCATGGCTCCGGTCTTATCGGCGCTCAAACCACTCGAAATGCCCATGTAAATCTCCGCAGCATCACGCTCTTTTGCCCACTTCTCGAAGGCCCGTAACAGCTGCAGTCCTACCCGGGAACCTCTGCTTTGTGGAGAGACATACCACAGTGTGTCAGAGGCTATCAAGTCCGTACCAAAATAATGCTCGCCGATAGACCCAAGAAGTACACTATTAAGAGCACCATTAAGAGTACCAACGTAGGCAAAGTGTGTATCGGGGTTAGTCATAAAGTGGTAGACCATTCGACCACACTTGTTCGGGTCGTAGTTAAAATGCCGATACACACTCTCTTGGTGCATCCAGAACCCGAGGTCGATAACTCCCGGTACGTCTTTAGGTTCTATGGGGCGTATAGGCATCAGGCAAACATAATCGCTAGGCTTTTAGGGCCGATAACCCCGTCGGGGGTCAAACCGTTTGCTTCTTGCCACGCTTTAACAGCTTTAGCAGTGCCGGGACCGAACACACCATCAGACACAATACCTAGTTTAGCCTGCATTTGCTTGACGCCGTCTCCCGTACTACCCACACGAAGGGTTTCAGTTACAGCTGCACGGGGTGGGATATCACCAGTGAGAGCCTGCATTGCTACGTTGTATCGTGATTGCCGATCCGCCAGACCAATGTCACCACCGTTAATCCGCTTAGTTGTAGCCTTTACGTCACCGGTATCAGCAATAGCATTTAGATTGTTTGTATCCCAGAACCACAAAGCCGATGCCAACGCACCTTCCTTTGTCTCCAACCAATCAGAGGCTTCTTCTGGTGTCATGTCGTAGTCGTTAGCAAAACCCGTGACGTTGTTACGGCCTGTAAGCTGTTTGAGCCCTTTACCACGGAAGCGCCAGCCGTCGCCGGGCTGCGTGTTACCTAGTGCGCCACGCTTGGAACGGTACTCGTCCATGTATACATAGTTGGCAATCTTCTCAGGGTTACGTGCATATTCGGCAGCGTTACGCTTACCTTCGCCAAAATAGCGCCCAAACACACGGTTCAATGCACCCTCAGAATAGTTGAGGTTCTCCTCAAGCGCGGTGAAGTCCCGGCTCTCGTGTGCACACTGCGAGATAAAACTTGCAATGCGTTGAGGCGTGTTGATGTCGTACTTAGGGAGTGCCTTGTTCAACTCTTCGCACCAAGTATCTACTTCATTGTTCGTCGGGATCATCGCCCGTAGTTCATCAGGTGTAATTGTCATGTCACTTCTTCCCAAAGAATTTAGTTGCACCGCGGATACCGAAGCTGGCACTCACGATAGCACCTAGCGTATATCGGTAGTAGTCCGGCATAGAGTTCAGTGCAGAAAACCCATCCGCCACTATATCACGCCCCCACTCACCGCAGAACGCTAGAACCAGTGGTACCGAGAACAAAATTGTTAGCCATTCGTCTTTCCAAGAATCCCGAGAACCCTCGGCCATGACCTTTTCCCAATCGGCCTCTGACGTAGCCTGAGATAGCATGATCTGAGCTTGAGCTTCAGCCTTGGCGACCTTGGCCTTGGTTTCAGCGGCCTTCTGTTCCATCTTGCCTTGGACGATGCCCCCGACAATGCTGGTTACTGGGCCTAATAACGATCCCAACATCTATCAATCTTTCTTCGCTTGATAAGCATTGGCACCGAAGAACGCGCCCAAGATGAGTGACGTCGCCGGGAAATAGATCGTGGCCATTGAGCCGAGGATGTCGGATGCAGCATCCAGACCGAGATAGCTGGAAACAATCACAAAGAACGGATAGCCGAGCATGCCTGCCAGCACCCACCAAATCATCTTGCGAGACTGGTCGCGCTGGGCGTTGTCGTCCTCGATCCGCATCCGGCGATCTTCGAGCATCATTGCTTTTTCTTCTGGGTCTAGCTGCCCGTTGCCATTGAGATCATAGTCTTGCATTTTTCAGCTCCTAATCAGCTAAAGGGTTGTCCAGTGCCCGTTGAAGTTTATTCGTCAGGCGATCTTCAAGTTCTTTCATGTCCGCATCTTGGCTACTTCTAACACGTTCTCGCTGATTTTCAAACCTAACGTCTGCGGCGTCTATCATAACGCGTATGTCAGCCATGTTTTCATCAATCAGTCTACGAACCTCCGTTTCATTGGAGCGTATCGACGCATCAACACGATCCTCAATAGCTCGCACTGTGTTGTCAATTCGGTCTACCTGCTGCTCAATCCGTAGCAGGTCATCTTTAAGGCCATTCTTGATGTCTCTGGAATATTCAACAGCCTCTTCGACTTTCTCCGCCATACCGGAAACCTTTGCATCCATTACCTCCATCTGCTGCTGATATGCACCGAGATCAAGACCCGCGACTTCTTCTATCTTTTGGTACATAACGAAGCCTCCGTAGAGACCACCCACTACAGTGGACACAAACGCAAAGATTGCAGCGATGGATGCGGGGGTAAACTTGAACCCACCAGCCTTAAACTCACGGTCAGCGAAGCCGTCGATGTCATCGGCAACTTTGTTCAGGTCAGCCACATTACTCTCCCTCGCACGGCGCTAAAAACTTCTTATACACGACTATCACCTTATCACCAACTTGCTCCAAAGACTCAAAAGCAAACTCTCGGGGCTTCCCAAAACACTTGTTCCAGCTTTGGCCGGGGAATCGGTATCGTGGGTTTTCCCGTAAAAACTCCCTAAATTCCTCGCGCTCCCGTCTGTCCTCCGCCGCTATATAATCTGATTGGCAAGCTGCGGCTTTGTTCCAATCTGGCTTATACTTAGCTATACAGTCTCCGGTTACTTCGTTTACTCCTGTAGCCACAGTGGTAGGTGCGCATAAGAAAACCATAAGAACAGCCCTAGTTCTCGAACTCCATGCCACCGTCTCCGGCCTCCCCACCCTCTTGTAACCTCTGCAAAGCCTGCAGCTCGGCGCGAAGCATCTGCACCTCAAGCCTGCGCTGCGTCAACTCAAGCTGATAAAGGTCATCACAGTTTATACGGCTCCGCGGCTTGTCCAGCGGGATAACAATACGAGCATACAGCCCGATGTCCTTACCTTGTCCGACATTGCCGTCGTTGTTGTTGACCACACCTGTCACGCCCCATTCCAAGGTCGTGCCGCCACCGATGGCGTTGCTGCAATCTAGGTTGCCCGCGCGAAACCTGTCTGACTGGTAGTTCATAGGCGGGCTTGGAAGCTGGACAGCGAGGGAGCTACTGTCAGATCGAGCCTGAAGGGCGGATATAAACCAAACGGAGACCGCAATGCAGAATACGCCATATGCTCCCCAAAGCAGTCTCATGGCCTGCCCCCATCTAGCCTCGAACATATTTTGCTTGCAATCATCGGTTTATCGCTACGATCCTTCACGATCTTTGACGTAGTGCAGAGGTAGACCGCTCGATCCATATCAGAATTGCGGATATAAACTGCGAAGTCTTTACGTTCTTCGTGGTCTACCTGCATAACTCGATCAGGTGACGCGAACTCTATGTTTCCCCAAGTCTCATCGAACACCTCGACCTGATAATACTTCACATCGCTCCGGGCATTAAACAAAGACATGTCAGCTCGAACTACACCAGCAACATGAGAAGGTCGAACCTCTGGGTATGCAGGGGTCATATCATGCGCCGCCACTGGCGCAGCAAGACAGAGGAATATGCAGGTTCTAGTCAGCAATGCACTCTGCCACAACAAGGGCCGTATAGGTGCCACCGGGGAAGGGTTTGCTGACCCCGTATACCGCTTCGCTTTCAGTCTTGAACCACGTTGATCCCGCAACGGTTAGGGCAAACTCTGTGGTCGATCCGTAAGTCACCTTCGCTGCGTCATAGCCAGACATGCCAGCATCGCTTGTATTGTGCACGGCGGTTGACCCTGTCCAAGTCACCGTATCACTCAAGGATGGCGATGAGCTAAACGAGGTAGGGTGCGTAATCTTTGCAGTGTAGTAACTAGCAAGCGCCACGTCATAACGAACTACAGGCACGACGCCACCACTGGCCGAGGCTGTGGTCAATTTGTCAGCGGTAGGGTTGCCGTAAACTCCAACAGTATCAGTTGTGATGATGCAGCGAGCCTCAACGGTACCGTTGATATTTACGTCCGCGAGGGCAGGCATGCCTACACAAGCTAGAACAAGGGGTAGATATTTCATATCAATCTCCATATTGGCTCTGCACCATCTGTTCGTGCAGCAATTGTTGTGCCAAGTTATTTCGCAACGCCTTTTTGTTATCAGAAATACCAGCGTCCGTCAAAATATTGACATCTCCGTAAGCACCACCACTGATACTTGCATTGTAATACATGGCGATGTTGGTTTGCAGGTTAATCTGATTAATCAACTCGGACTGCCCTTGGGTCTGAGTAAGCGTCAGTGCATTGGCAGATGCCATAAGGCCCATCTCCAAGCGTGTCTCCTCTTCCTCTTCGTCCTCTTCGACAATTAGATTGCCGTCCTCATCATACTTGAAGTCGATCTCACCTTCCAAAACCTCTGCTACGGACTCATCTTCCAACGCATCATATACCTCAACCTCGATTACAGGCGGCGCAGGCTTGACGTAGCCCGGGCAATTTGGGTCGATCTGAGGATCGTAGCACGGATCAAAGCGGTAACTGTAAATCACAACAGGGTCGATCACTTCGCCTGTACCTTCGACATCAATTGAGCCATTGCCCCAAGACGCTGCGGGGATGTACGGCAAGGAAAACTGCTTGGTGATTGTGTTGCCGGGGACACCTGACCAATCGTCGGTCTCGGTAAACGTATAGCCCGTGCCATCGGCATTGCCGTTGCGGATATGCACTTTCATTGCATCTTCTGCATTTTTGACCGTGCTGTATCTGTAAATGAGACCGTTTACGTCTAGCCCATCTTGCGTGGGTAGCACCGAGCCCATGGACCAAGACAAGCCACTAGCAGCGGCGTTGTTTGTGACCCCGTAAGAGTAAGGGTTAGAGTAGCAGCAAGAGGCCCAGAGCCCCCAACACAGCACCGA
>JACLAB010011583.1_pt1 | contig 17487 bp, 18 predicted proteins | sample 8027921 | NCBI WGS metagenome assembly JACLAB01 (sample SAMN15725117, study PRJNA655200) | protist metagenome | isolation source: fluorescence activated cell sorting (FACS) single amplified genomes of... | place: USA: West Boothbay Harbor, Gulf of Maine | collected 2000-07-19 | reverse complement strand
GAAAAGTTATTGAACTTTGGGGACCCTATGAGTCACTTCAATACTTTTCGGCCCATCAAATTTTAGAGTGTGAATTAGACCTAAGTTGTAATAAAATTTTAGTAGAATAAAGTAAAAATGGTGAAACTCACATCCGGTTCCTTTTTATATAATATTTTATATGGTAAAAATGATAATACTATAGAGAAAAAACCATTTTATGTTCAGAATAAGAAAGATTATTTAGAAAGTTTGGAAAGAAACTGTAGAGAAATTGGTATTCCATTTAAAAAACCATATGTTGAAGAAATACCTATACCAAAAAAAATAGATTCTTACGTAGAACAACATATTGATAACCTTGATCAAATTGTAGTTCATTTAAACGTATTAAAATCAGGTAAAATTCGTGTAAAAGTGATACCACACATGGCCGTACTAAATGAAAAGTATTATTCTAAATATAAGATACCACCAATAAAGAGTATAATAAGTGCATTGAAAGCACTTGGATATTCACAAGAGTTTATGGATTCCATGATGGAAAAATATAAGAAACGTAATGCACTCATAGAAAAGAAATGGAAAATACTCGAGAAAATATTTGACACACCTTCAACAGCGTCGAGAAACAAAAAGAAGAAAGCGGATAAGAAAGCCGAAGCCGAAGCCGCCGAAGCCGCCGAAGCCGCCGAAGCTGCCGAAACGGAAGTGGTAGAAGATGAAGATCCTGAAGACGACGACGAACCAGAAGAAGATGAGGCGATTGTTGTTGATGATGAAGGTGACGATGATGAAGTCGTTGAAGATGAGTATGTGTCAGATGGAGGCGACGATTAAAACTTAAGTTAGACTTTTTTTAATAAAAAACAATTTATAAAATGAATATTTTCTTTCTCTCTATGAACCCCGAAGAGCTTGCTTATATGTATTGTGATCAACATGTAATCAAGATTCTACTCGAAATATGTCAAATGATGTATACCGCATGGTTTTACTCGGGTCAAACCGAATATGTAGAATCAAATGCACCTTATACCGTAAACGGAGCGCGTCGAGGGTACAAAGCTGCACATAAGAAACACCCTACAACATTATGGATATCATCCAGTATTGATAATTATAATTTTGCGGGTGAAATAGGAATGTGTCTTGCACTCGAATATAAAAAACGGTTCGGTAAAGTACACGCATGTTCTAAACATATACTTTGGTTATATGAAAATAAACCTTCGCACTTCGAACTTCGTGAAAGTGAAACTGCGTATTATCCTGTACACGACTTCAAACACGGACTTACACGAATACCGGCGTGTATGCCCGATAAATACAAAGTACCGAGTATTATTGAATCGTATAAGTTATATTACACAGGTGAAAAAGAGAGTTTTGCGAGATATACTCGTGTTTAATTTAGAAATATACTATAGGATGAACTGGAAACGGTTCCGTAAACGTTTAATAAAAAAACGTAAAAAATTATATAAATTTATAGATAAACACCCTGTTATTATAATTATATTCTTACAATTAAGTATAATGGGGACCATGTTAACCGTATCAAAATTATTTAGTTCTCCACCCTTAAAAATCGAAAAGAAACCCGAATATGAACACCGAATATATAGTGATTTTATTAAAGGTGTTAAGAAAAACGAAATCGTTAAAGCGGAAATAAATCCACAAAGTGATATCGTATACTTCGAAGAAAAAGATGGAACTGTAGCTACATCGTATTACACACCATCGGAAGATTTTTGGAAAACCATGTCTGAAAGTCAAGTTGAATTTGATTTAGTTCGAACACCTATTGGTGGAAGTTTTAATGATTTTATATCGTTCATGTTTATTACTATAGGTTTCTTTGCAATTTTTAGAATGTTTACGGGTGGTGGTATTGGACAAAGTCCATTTTCTATGATGAAAAATGATATTGATGTGGAAAGTCAAATAACAGTGCGGTTTGATGATGTTCAGGGTATAGATAGTGCTAAGGACGAACTTGAAGAAATTGTTGATTTTCTTAAGGCACCCGAAAAGTACTTTGGTACCGGTGCTAAAATACCAAGAGGTGCATTATTAACGGGAAAACCGGGTACAGGTAAAACACTTTTAGCACGTGCTATAGCGGGTGAATCTTCCGTTCCTTTTATTCAGTGTTCGGGTTCATCGTTCGTTGAAATGTTTGTGGGTGTAGGTGCAAAAAGAGTCCGTGATATATTTGAATTGGCGCGCGAAAACCAACCGTGTATTATCTTTATAGATGAAATTGACGCGATTGGTAAGAAAAGAAGTATGAATGGGTTTGCGGCAAACGATGAGCGTGAACAAACAATTAACCAATTATTAACGGAAATGGATGGATTTGAAAATGAAACTGAAATTGTTGTTATAGCGGCAACAAATCGTATCGATATACTCGACGATGCTCTATTACGCCCCGGTAGATTCGATCGTAAAATACAAGTTTCTTTACCCGATGTTCACGGACGCGAAGAAATACTCAAAGTACATGCCAAAGATAAACTTTTAAGCCCCGAAGCAAGTCTTCGCGATCTTGCAAAACAAACGACTGGGTTTTCGGGTGCCGATCTTGCAAATGTTATGAACGAGTGTGCTATACGAGCCGTTCGCGATGAAAAATCTGGAATGATAACACCAGATATTATTGAAGACGTGTACCAAAGAATAGTTGTTGGTGCTAAGGGAAGTCGCTCCGTTTCTGGAGCGCGTAAGGCGCGAGTTGCGTACCACGAGGCGGGACACGCTATTATTGGTGTACTCATGCAAGAATACGATGAAGTTCGTAAAGTGAGTATTTTACCAAGAGGGGACGCGGGTGGTGTTACATATTTTCAACCGTCGACGGATGACGTAGGTATGTATACGAAAGATTACCTTTTATCTCAAATTAAGGTTGCACTTGGTGGTCACGCAGCAGAAGAGATTGTTTATGGGCGTGAGCACGTTACTACAGGGGCATCCAGTGATTTTCAACAAACGTTTAACATTGCGCGTGAAATGGTGACCACATATGGTATGAGTGAAACTATAGGTAAAATGAACATTAACCCCGATCTTATATCTCCCGTGACGGCGAATCATATCGATATAGAAATACACGATATAGTTGAAAACTGTTATACAGAAGTGAAAGAACTCCTTAATACATACCGCGTTAAACTCGAACACTTGAAAGAAATACTCGTCGAAGAGGAAATCGTCGATGGGAGTGTTGTATACGAAATGATAGCGTCGTGTGATTTAAGAGACCGATTGAAACCAAAGGATGCTACAATGCAAGCATATATGGATGCGTATGATAGTTTTGAAGAAGCGAACGAGATTTAAAAAATATATTCAAATAAAGTATATGGTGGACGGTCAAGATTATCTTTTTTTCAGCAATTTTATATACATACTATTCAGGGTAAAAAAAGATATTTGTTACTAGTAAGATGAGAAACGTACAATTATCAAATAATGCTGAAAATTTTATAGCAGCCGAAAAATTTAAAGCTGGGGATGTAGCTGTCTATATAAAACGTAACAATCAGTATTTAACTATAAAAACATTCTTAAAACTACAGGATCGAGATATGTTTGGGAGTAATGGAAATTTTAATATAAATCAAAGTGAGATTTCTAATTCTATTTCGAGATTATCAAATATGAATAAAGATATAAAACTTTTAAAAGTAAACCCATTCGACCGTCAAATACTTTACCGAAGAGATATTGAAATCGTCAAGTTTATTTCATCGGTCGGTAAAGTGTCCTTAAACAAAAAGGGTGCGGTTAAGATCGGTAAACGAAAATGCGAAGGGTACAAAAAAGCAGACCTTGTTAAGGTTGCGAAAGAGGAAAATGTACCATTAACGAAGACAGGTGGTAAAAAGAAAACCATAAAGGATTTGTGTACCGATATGAAAGTTAAATTATCTCTTTCTAAAAATAGAAACATTCTCGTCAAAGACACGAGAGAAAAACTTAAAAAAATTAAAATCAAAGAGTCGAATAAAATAAAATTAAAATCACGAATGAGTAATGGCGAAGACCCAAAAAAGATTTTGAAAATTGCGCGTCAGCTCGCGAAGTTACAATAAAAATATAAGGTACTAATAAGATGAGTAACTCCAATGTTCCCTCGTCACTTCGTAACCTCGGTATTACGAACATGAATATTACACGTCTTAATTTAAGAGATAAAAACTTAACCTCTATACCAAAAGAAATCGGTAACCTTAAAACTCTCACATGGATTGATTTGAGTATTAATAATTTAACCTCTATACCAGAAGAGTTTGGTAAACTTAAAAACCTTATACACCTTAATCTTGGTACTAATAAATTGAGAACTATACCACCCGCGATCGGTAACCTTAAAAACCTCGAGTTTCTTAATTTATGGGGTAATAAATTAAGGATGTCATTCGAGTCTGATCCAAGAGCTAAATGGTCTACGATAGAAAACCTTAAAAACCTTATACACTTTAGAATTGGTAATAATATGATAAAAATGGTACCACCCGTAATCTTTAAATTTAAAAAACTTGAAAATCTTAATTTGTCTGATAATGAATTAAAATCGATACCACCCAAGATCGGTAACCTTAAAAACCTTAAGAGAATTTATTTGTATAATAATTTGTTAAGTTCGTTACCGGATGAGATTAATAACCTTACAAATCTTGAGAGACTTGATGTGACGGCGAACCCATTACTTAGAATCATACCAAAAACACTTAAACGAGATGGATTAGAAGTTATTAAGAATAGTTCGACACGGTTTGAACTTAAAATAGTACGTAAACCTATACAACGTAAAAACGTACCCCTTAATACTAATCGTAACGACCCTATATCTGGGTATAATTTTAGGGTCGGTAATAATGCCTTATACCTCGGATACAATAGGTACGTAACTGAAAATTCACTTTTAAAATGGATAAAATCGAAAAATACAAAAACTATTATTAATAATATTAACACTTTATACAGTCTTAATTCAAACGAAAATGTTGTGATAAATCCATTTACGCGACAACCATTAGTTAGGAAAAACCTAACGTTTGTTAAGTTTGTAAAACCTAACACCAATAAAAAACTTGATAAAAAGTAGAGTTCGCGAAGTTACAATAAAAATATAATGTACTAATAAAACAATGCTGAACAAAGCGGTTACAATAGCACTTATCATAACACTCGTTTATGGGTACTTGTACTCTACGATGAAAGAAGATTTTGGCTTTTCAGACGACCCACTCGACCCATACTACTTTTCACTCATGACCATGAGTACAGTCGGGTACGGTGACTTTTCCCCAAAAACGAGACGCGCAAAAGCGCTCGTCATGTCACACCATACGGTCATATTAGTCGAACTTGCGACGATACTTAGTAAAATGACGAAATAATTTCCACACTTTTCAAAACCCGGTACTTTCGGGATTTTTAAAAATGTTTTTATATGGTATAAGATATGAATAAGAGTAACGATAATTTTATTAAGAATAATCTTTCTATTTATAGTAATTGGCTCAATAATAAAGATATAAATAAAATAAAAAAAGATCTCAATAATGGAGAAATAACTCAGAACAAGGCTATGGTTACTGCATATAATATAGCAAACGTTAAATATAAACAAAATATACTTCGTTTCGTACCCGAAGCGGTGAAAATATTTGCTCCAAATGCTATGAAAATCAACAACCTCACAAGTAAGGTTATGAAAATTAAGAACATGTACCCTAAATATCCACCATGTATACCATCTAAAAATGGTAAAGGTGATGCAAGAAAAACCGTAGAAGCATTTAGTAAACAATGTGCGGCTTATTGTGGTAGAAAGGTTCAAAATTTAGGTAGAAAGGTGACAAGACAAACAAAATTAACCGTAGCACAAAGGAACGCCATATCTAAAATTAAAAGAACGAGAATTAGTGAAAATAATAAACGAATGTTTATTAAGTTAATAAAGAATGGTGAAAATATTAAAAGGGTACAAAAAGGGGTAAGCCGAGCTCGTGAAATGTATGAAAATAGAGCAAATAAGTATGTATAATTCCACACTTTTCAAAACCCGGTACTTTCGGGATTTTTAAAAAATGTTTTTATATATAAGTAATGACTACACGCTCTACAAATAATAAAAAAATAAACGACGCTTTATTCTCTAAATTTAAAGAATTAGAAGCAAAAATTAATTCCAGAAACGTTGTAAACTTTGGCAAAAAAACTAATTCTAGAAATGTTATAAATTATGGAAGAGGTAATAACAAAACTAATAGTAATTATGCATCGGGTAGTAATACTAATAATACCAGTAACGCGAGTAATTCAGAAAGAGATTTACGAAACCATGTAAAAGAAATACTTAAAACAGATATAGCCTTGAAACGAAAAATGAGAAAGAGTATCTCACTCGCACAATTAGCCGCACTGAAGAAGAAAAAAGCCCGGGGTGGTGTTCAGAATAATGGAAAAGTTATGAACAATAACAATAATGTCTTTCAGAACGCGAAGAACGGATTTAATAATAATAATAACAATATTTTTTACAACGCGAGTTCGTCAATTAACGAAACATGGAATAAAATGGATAAAATTAAACGTCTCGAATTTCCCATTGAACAGTTAGCAAAAGGTGATCCAGAACAAGAAAAGGCGATGAAAAAAGTAACCAAGCTTATTCAAGGTCGAATTGATTCTATAATCAAACTTCATAATGAAAAAAAACCAATTAGGGCACTTCGATCACTCACTTCGTTTTTACTAGCTGTAGCGATGATAGGTCAATCCATTACAACAGGGAAATCAACAATGAACAAGCTTGTTATCGGTCCATACATTAGAGAAAGTAATTTTGCAGCAGAATGGGGATTTGGTGTTGCCAGTCAGGATATAAGTTTGTTTAGTAATTTACGCAAAATATTTTTTCAGACGTCAGTAACAAATGCACAAGCTATAACTACAGGTTTACTAACTGATGTAACTGGTAAAGGTACGTCTATAGTAGGTTTTTTAACTACGGTATATGCAATTATATTATCTTTATGGGTTAGTAGTATAGGAAGGGGTAAATTTGGAGAAAGTAAAGGTAATTTTGTTCTTGTACAAATGACACGACTTATTCATTTTTTTACCCGGATGGTGATTAAAGAATTAATACCAAGCATGATAAAAGCTTCGGGTGAAAGACGAGCGGCAGAGAAGAACCGTATTGCATCGGCGACTGATTATTCTAAAAAGGTTGCTAGCTATATCGGTAAATCGTTATTAGAAAGCATGTTACCAACTGCAGTATCTGCAGTATCATCATCATTTCCTTTATTAACTCAGTAATATTAAAAATGATGTTTTTTGTTTTGATATGTTCGGGTAAACGTGACCCAAATATATTTCCACACTTTTCAAAACCCGGTACTTTCGGGATTTTTAAAAATGATGATTTGATTTTGTTTTGTTATCGTAATGCTCTAATATTATTTGCTCTCATTTTATTTAGGGGTCTGGGGTCCGAGCTGCTGATGTTCGTGACCTCGTTGCTCTTTGTGTACTCGCAACTCGTTTCGCGTTATTTAAAATATTAAGTATTTTATTTGGAGTCTCGTTTATTTTTTTGAGATAATTATTTTTTTGGTTTGGTCTAAGAGAAGTCAATTTATTAAGTTCTGTACGGGCATTAATATTCATATTATTTACTCCATTATTAGTTTTAGGTTTTTTTGGTGTTAATTTATTATTATTATTATTATTTCTTTTTCTTTTACTTATATTCATTTTCATATTTCCAAGTTTTCCGAATTTTTCACTGAGTTTTTTATTAATAACTTGTTTTGTATTTGGTTTAATACCACTTCGTCTTGCATATAACGTGTTTCTTCTTGCTGTAGCTTCTCGGGCTTTTTGTTCCTCTTCTAATTTTTTCTTAGCTTCTGCAGCAGCAGCATTTTTAATTCTCTGTGCACGCGTTTTTTTCGCCGCTTCTATTCTTTGCTCCTTACTTTTAGCAATCTTTTTCAATTTTTCACGTTCCTTTTTAGCTTTCTTTTTAAATGCTTTTACTTTTGCCGATTCTATACACCCATCTTCACCGAGAATTTCACCCCAAGAAAGTATACCTTTATCAGCTGGATCTAGAATACCAACATTATGAAACACAGAGTATTTTTTCATACACGTGGGTACACTACCCTTAATAGTATCAATAACTATACACGATTTTTCTTTGTCTAATAAATTACATATATTTCTTCCTGGAAGAACTGGATTATTTATATGAGTATTGTTAGATAACTTTATCATGATTTCAGTCGATAACTCTTCACAAGCTTTAATAAATCCACGCGAAGGTTGACTTCCAAGTAGATTGGTAATGAAATACAAAAAGTGTGCAACTCTTAGCTGAATGGGTATAGCCCCACGTTTATTTGATTTAGATAGAGTGCTTGTAATAGTGTTATTATATTTATCAACTTTTCTATATATGTCAATACCCAATAACTTGACTAAAAACTTATGTTGTTCAGTTGTCGGTGGAATGTTTTGAATGGATATACCGTTACGGGTTTTAGTTTTAGCATTTGTGTGTGGTGCAGTGTTATCGGATTCGGGCCACATTTTTTTGAAATTCTTGATTCGTTTTGTATCTGTAAAATCATGGAAAGTATCCAATATGGCTAAAAAGTACTTAATAACTTTTATATTTTCATCGGTAGAACCGGGGTAATTAAATACCCAATAAAATAAAATTAATGCTTTTTCTTTATCAGTTCGTCCATGAAAATCAGATCCAACGGTTCTGGTTTTTCCATCATTCATTTTTTCACCAATATTACGTGTATCTAAAAACCATGCAAATAATGGACCTGATGTTATAACGGGTCGACCACTTGGGGTTGTTAATTGCTGTATACGATTAGTGTAACCATTCACAGTTGTTTTGGGCATAGTATAATTTTTATCTTTCAACAGTTTAGAAAGTATTTCTCTAATTTTAGGAATACTATCGACAGTTTTGTTATTGACTTTTGTGTTTACATTATAGTAATATTGATTCCCTGTTTGATATAATGTTGGTATTTTGCGTACTACAGAAGCCAAAGCAGCTACACGATCCTGTGTAACAAAATATGCTTTTCCATACATAGTACTATTGTTCTCATCTATCCCATTATATGCGACTTCAAGTGAAATACCATCGGTATGTACAGCTTCCATTACACGATAGTCATTTGGGCGCGCCAAAAATAAATTATCGTTATTTGTTACTTTTTCTACCATTAAAAATTGTATATAATCAAGTAACCGTTTATACTCTAAAGGGCTCCCACGAACTTTTATGTTAGAAGTTTTATTAGATATATCACTGAGAAGCATAGCTAATTCCGAGACAGATAAACCTTCATTTCTATTCCCAATTCTAGCCAAAGTATACCCCCTATTACTTATAGACGGAGAGATGAGACCAAATCTTGAAACTATACTTATCCTACCATTTTTATTTTTTTTCTTTATTAAGAGTTCTCTAGTTCCAAGATGACCTCGACCAGTATTGACAAGTTTTTGAGCAGCTTTTCCAGTGAGTAATTGTGTGATAGTATTTTTAGAATTAATACCCCAGTCACTTGTTACCTGTAGAGATGGGTGTGAAACACCCTGAGCCTGAGATAAAGTATGACTCGCTAAAGGACTATTATATGTTACATTATTATCAAATGAGAATCCGAGACCGGTTTGTTTGACAATAACAAAGTTTGGTTTCTCTGTACAAGACATATTTACTATTGGAAGAGAATTAAAAATTGAGTAGAATGTTTAATTTTTTACTCGTAGAAGAATCGATTCTAAATGCGCTACCTAAAATGTCTAATACGATTTTAGAGGATTTATCCTGAACTTTTATATCTACTGTACCGGTTAATCTTTCCGCTTCCTCGTATAATTGTGAATAACGTTCGAAATTTGTAGATGAACCAGCAATCTTATCTATAGAGTACATGATGAGTAAAATATACTTCCTAAAAATCTTTCGTTCCAAACTTGGTCCCATCTCATAAGCCAAACTAAGATATGTATGTATAAGTTGTCGTATACGATCACCTTTACTTGCATTTTTTGCTTTTGAGGCCTTACCAGTAAATACCTTTGCCTGCTCGACTAAATAATTTCTATATGCTTGTGAATTTCTGTTTACCAAAATCCCACGACCCTGTTTATTTTTAATTACAACTTTACTTTGATTATTTCTCTTGTTATTAACTGTAGTAGTACTACCCGCGGTTGGATTTCTACTTAACATTATCTTACATTCAAACAATATTTTTTTTACATAAAGAAATAGTGCGTGTACAAAATATATAAAATGACTCAAGCAATCGGTATTGATTTAGGAACAACGTATTCGTGCGTCGGCGTCTGGCAAAACGACCGCGTAGAAATTATCGCGAACGATCAAGGGAATCGAACGACCCCATCGTACGTCGCGTTTACAGAGAATAATGAACGTCTTATCGGGGACGCGGCGAAGAACCAAACAGCCATGAACCCCAAAAATACGGTTTTTGATGCAAAGCGTCTTATCGGAAGAAAGTTTTCGGACCAACAGGTCCAAGACGATATGAAAGATTGGTCGTATAAGGTTATCCCCGGTGCTGCGGACAAACCCATGATTGAAGTTGATTTTAACGGTGAAACGAAACAGTTTGCGGCCGAAGAAGTATCATCGATGGTTCTTACCAAAATGAAAGATATCGCGGAATCGTATCTCGGTAAGAAAGTAACGGACGCGGTTGTAACGGTCCCGGCCTACTTTAACGATTCGCAACGACAAGCGACGAAAGATGCGGCAACTATCGCTGGCCTGAACTGTCTTCGTATTATTAATGAACCGACGGCGGCGGCGATCGCATACGGTCTCGATAAGAACAAAGATGACGATACGAACGTACTCATTTTTGATCTCGGTGGTGGTACGTTTGATGTTTCATTGTTAAACATTGAAGGAGGTATCTTTGAAGTCAAAGCGACCGCGGGGGATACACACTTGGGTGGTGAAGATTTCGATTCGAGACTCCTTCGACACTTCTCTGAAGAGTTTAAACGTAAACATAAGAAAGATATTTCCGGTAACCCGCGTGCCCTTCGTCGTTTACGAACGGCGTGTGAGCGCGCAAAGCGAACGTTATCTTCGACGGCACAAACAACCATTGAAATTGATTCGTTATACGACGGCGTTGATTTCTATACATCCATTACCCGTGCACGTTTCGAGGAACTGTGTATGGACTTGTTCCGTAAATGTATGGAACCTGTCGAAAAAACACTTCGAGACTCAAAGATCGATAAATCGAAAGTGAATGAAATCGTTTTGGTCGGTGGATCGACACGAATCCCGAAGATTCAACAAATGTTATCGGACTTTTTTAACGGTAAGGAACTGAATAAAACGATTAACCCCGATGAGGCGGTCGCGTACGGTGCAACGGTCCAAGCCGCCATCTTAACGGGTGAAGGGAACGAGGCTGTTCAAGACCTTTTACTCCTGGACGTGACACCTCTGTCTCTTGGACTCGAAACTATGGGTGGTATTATGACCCCGGTTATTCCGAGAAACACCACGATTCCATCTAAGAAAGAACAAATCTTCTCGACGGCGCAAGATAATCAACCTGCGGTGACGATTAAAGTTTATGAAGGTGAACGTAAGAAGGCGACGGATAACAGTTTACTTGGTACATTTGATTTAACGGGTATCCCGGCCGCACCGAGGGGTACACCCCAAATTAATGTAAGGTTTGATGTTGATGCGAACGGTATTTTGAATGTAAGTGCTGAAGATAAGGCTTCGGGTAAATCCGAAAAGATTACGATTACGAACGATAAGGGTCGGTTATCGAAAGAAGACATTGAAAAGATGGTTCAAGATGCGGAAAAGTACAAAGAAGAGGACGAAAAGTACGCGAAAAAGGTCGAGGCGAAGAATGGGCTCGAGAACTATTGTTATCAAATGAAAGGAACGGTCGAAAAGATTGAAGGTGAAGATAAGGAAACGGTCGAAACGAAGGTTTCGGAGGTACTCGAATGGTTAGACGCGAACCAATCTGCCGAAGCGGAGGAGTTTGAGGTTAAACAGAAAGAACTTACGGATGTGTGTACACCAATCATTGCGAAGATGTACGCCGAAGAAAAGAAAGAGGAAGGCGGTGAACCGGAACCTGCATCAACTTCCGGGCCAACTATTGAAGAAGTAGATTAAAGGTTTAGATGTTGTAATAATAAATATGAACACTGCACTCCGAATTACACCATTTACACCTAAATTGGGTAGAACTACACGTATTAAACGCGCATCGAAAAAAGATGACACTTTTTTAGATACACACGATGATAAACCAGTTTACGCAACACTTGAAGATTTGGAAACTTCTGATGATAGAATGAAAAGATTCTCTTCTGCGTGGATGAATAAGTATGCAACGCGTAACGGATCACCGACACTCGAAACATTTGCAAACCCCGAATCTGTTGAAATGATTAACGGTAGGGTCGCACAAGTTGGATGGATGATGGCACTCTATTATGAGATTACTAAGAATGAAACGGTATGGGAACAAGTGTTTAAAACGAGAACGTTTACACTTATCGACGGTACAGTTGATACTGTTACGTATCCAACAGCTGGTTTCTTTGTATTACAGATTGTGGCCGGACTTATTGTTACCGGTTCGTTGTTTTCCAAACTCAAACTTGTTGATAAAGATGCGGAATTTGGACCATTTACGAAACGTGCCGAACTTATTAATGGAAGAGGGGCCATGATTGGATTATTGACATTAAGTATCGTCGAACATTTAAATGGTGGAATCGCGTTATTTTAATCACCTAAGTAGTATAAAGAATATATCACATGCAAAAGTAACACAATGAACTACATTGCATGGGATACGGAGACCACTGGTCTTCCAATGGGTTACAAAAAAGCAACACCTGAAAATACACACTTATTTGATAAGTGTCGTATGCTTACACTCGCATTCGTAAAATATTCGTCTAAAGGTCGTGAACTGAGTTCATACCATGGGCTTGTTTATCCGGATACGTTCGATGTACCACAAGAGTCTACAAATGTTCACGGTATTACACACGAACACGCTTTACATAAAGGGCAACCTTTCGGGTACGTGTATGCAGCATTTAAAGAAGCTGTTTCGAACACGTCTATACTCGTGGCGCATAATAGTTCGTTTGACGAAAACTGTTTCTTTTCGGAGTGTTATCGAAGGGGGTTCGATACGGAACCATTTAAACATGTGCATTTCGTGGACACACTTAAAATGGCACGCTCCGTTTTACCTGGATTATATAATCATAAACTTTTGACCGTGTATAAACACTATTTCGGTAAAGAGTTTGATGCGCACGACGCTTTGAACGACAGTAGAGCGTGTGGTACAATATACCCTCTTCTTCGTGATAACGAGTTTAAAATGAAAGATGTGGGTATTGAAAAGGTAACACTCAAAGCGAGTGATATCGCTTCGATCATCGGTATGAATCCATACAAAAAACCAAAAGAGGTCCTCGATAATTTATGGGCGAAATATGCACCCGAGACATTTGAAGGTAAAACAAAGGAACAGGAAGCTTTGGATACAATTCAGAAGTGTAGTGCATCAAGACTTTTGTTTAAAGATGCTGAAACGTATAAATCAATGAACAGTTCGGACATCGAAAGAAAGTTTAACGCGGTATCAAATCAGTTACATATGAAATCAAACCTGTCTAAACCGGATATAAAATTGGTCGAAGAACACCTTCGTAAAACATTGTTTACGAATCACGGCACAAGACACGAGGAAACAACAGCATTAAATTACGATGATTTAAAAGAAGACGAAACCTTTTATAAATACGAGGTGTGTTCGATCGAAGGAACAACTTACCGAATTTGTGGACGGATAGATCGTATCAGGGACGATAAAACTATTATTGAAATTAAGAACAGAACGAGGGGTCTATTCAATAGTGTTAGATTATACGAAGAAATTCAGTGTCAAGTCTATATGGAAATGTTAGATCTTGATAAATGTGAACTTATCGAACAGTATAACGATAAACGTAAAACGTATTTGATTTACAGAGACCAAATGAAATGGAAATCGGAAATTTTACCAGCACTTAAGAATTTTTGTGCTTATTTTCATTCAGAAATATCTAAATAGAATGTAATTATTATGAAACATACACTTTTATCACTTGCAACTTTATCCCTTACATCACTCGTCGGCGCCGGTGTTGGTGTTGGTTCGTGGTTAGTTCTTGCAGAACACGAAACTAAAATGTCTAGTAATACTAAATGTCGAACGTTAGAGTCTACGAAACCTGTTACAAAAGAGACCCCGCGAGAATGACCCTAAATATAGGAGATAAAACACTCAGGGAAATGTTAATCGAAGATTATAATTTGAAACGCCTTAAAGGTAACGTATACATACCCAAAGCACCACGAAACGATAAGATTATGGCCGTAAAGTTCTTTAACAAGAACAAGAAGCTTGCTAACATCCAGCAGGAGGCAAACAAATTCAAACATAGTCAAAGTGTTATTAATACAAATTCGAAGGGTCGCGCAATCGTTTATAAAAATCGAAAGTAATAGTATGTTGAGAATATCACTCTCATCCCCCGTTTTGAACAGAATGTCTGTAAAGGCCAAATCTTCTAATAAAGATACCATTGAAAGTATAGAAAGGCGTATAGATAGAATAAGTTTACACTGTACGTATTCAGAAGGTAGAGAACAGAGAGCTTACTATAAGATCTTAGAAGAACTCGAGAAGGAAAAATCCAGTATGAAGGAAAAAAAGCGGGGTAAATAGTATACATAATGTTTACAATATCAAGACCACGATTAATAGTTAGGTGTAGCGAGAGTGATAATAAAAAGAAGAACCCGTTTAACATGAAAGGTTTTTTAACTAAAATATTTGCACCAGATGGTGAAGTCGATTACGAACACTTTAATAAAAATTCAAAATACGCGATTCGTATTAAGGAAAAAGAGGAAAAGGATGATAAATAAACAATATTTCTATTGAAAACCAACTCAATAAAAATATCATAGAATAGTAGAAAACATGTCGCCGTCGCCCATGAACATCAATAATAAAAATAATAAAAATAATAAAAATACATCTTCAGCCATGAATGTGAATAATAAGAATACAGCATCACCCATGAATATCAATAGACCACCCTTACCTAGATTACAAACCCGACCAACGAGATCAAAACCAAATAGTGAAACCGATTTAATTATAAAAGTTAAACTTCCATTGAAAACTGTACAACAACTCAGACGTATTATGTATGACACCGATAAGAAAAGGTATGAATATATGGGTACAATTGATATGACTCGTTCGAATAACGGTGATATAGTTTTTGACCCTCCTTCACGTCAAACAAGTGGTAATCGTGGTACAATTGTTGGTAATTATAGTAAAATTGATGATGCGTATGTATCGTATCATAGTCACCCAGGACTCGAGGGATATTTTACACTTCCAAGTATAATGGATATGACACGGTATATGGAATATTATCCACGTATGCAAGTTAATATAATTCTAGATCGTCATGGGTATTATGTTATAGACTTTATAGAAACGCGTAAAGGTGATCGTCCTATTAAGAAATACGTTCTACAAGAATTTTTGAAAACTGTACGTAAACCTGTATTTGGAAAGATTGAAATCGAGTACGAAGGTGCAGGATATTATAAATCAAATATAACGAATTGGAAAAAAATTATAAAAGATGAGTTTAGTAATACAAAGGGTATTTCAATAAAGTATTATGGATATAATGAAATGGCTATGTTAACTTTAGTGAATAAGGATTTATTTCCTATACATAACAACAGGCGGCGGTAAAAAAATATAGATGTAATATATACAACATGAAAACTAATAACTGGATGCTCGCATTTGCAACGGTAATTTCATTACTCATTTTAATGAAAGTTACCGAAAAAGAACCTAAATCTAAAAAATCGTGTGGGTGTGGTAAATAAAAACTTTTTTTTATTTTATACAAACTCCTTCATCGACTTTGTTCAATATTTTTAAAAATAATTTTTTTATGATTATTCAATAATGATAAACAATTTATACTTTACTTTATTTTATTTATAAAAGAGTTTGAATCTATTATGGTTTGCATTTCTTTTCTTTCTAATACACCCGCAACACACAATTCCTGCCACTGATGTAAAGAAATCTTGGATTTCTGTAATTCCTGTATTGATTTCTCATTTTTGTATAAGATTCTATCATTAAGTTTTTCATCAGCTGCACGCATCAAATATAATGTCATTGACATGATATCAGCTTCGGTGAATGCACCTTCACTATTATCATTATCCGTTTCAGATCTTTCCAAAAAGTTTTTGGCGAAACACGACCTAACGAGTTTTCTAAGTTCTTCGAAGTCTAAATCACCTTCACCACTTTCATCGGCTTCTTTGAACACCTTTGATGCTACACACGCTTGGGCGGCATATTGTGCAGCTTCTTTAGCCACGTCAAACTCTTCTTGTATAATACTTTTGTATATCGGTGACTTTTCTTTCATCAAGTATTTAGCAACAAACCCAACAACTGATGAAGCAACACCCAAAAGAACCAAACCTGATGTTAATTGGAGTAAAACAAATACGTAATTGACTTCACCTACCAATCCACTTTGTTGGATATCAATTAAAACACCGTACCTGTAGAAGTCTGTATATATACCATTTGGTTGACCCGTTGTTAAATTAACAGGGTTGTTTATATCAAACATTGTGACGTTTGGTAACTGTTCGTAGTATATTTCATTACCTTTTGAAAACCATCCCAATTTTGGTTCAACGTTAACTATGGCATATATATCCTTTTTACCGATATTTGTCTTATCCGCATGTAATTCATAATTATGATATTTAATCTTGATATTTAATCTTACACCACTTGTTCTTACGTATGGGTAATTATCAATATCTTGTCCAGCCCCATTAAACCCCGATACCTGTGTCTCCACACCTTCGGATACTTGTTCATTTAATGGTTTATCGAGATCAATACCCGCTATATCTAACCATTCAGACATTTTTAAACGTATGGAACTACCTTCTTCGAACGTGTACAAATTTTCATCTGAACCTGGTTTTCTGATATACGTGACTGGCTTTGGACCAGACTCTACAGAAGAGTCATAATAGTGATTGAAGGCAAAAATACTATCCTCTATACCCGTGGACAGGAAGTTATCTGACATAGAGTGTATACACTGACCCATTTCTTCTACATATTCTTTTATACCATTGGGATCTTTTAGACACCCAGTTTCTGGTGTGGTATATCTCTGTTTGAGTGTCTGTGCGATATGTGTGGTGAAAAACATAACGTTACCAGTTGGTAACTTTGAAATCAATTCTTCTGCTGCAGAATATACACAGAT
>JACLAB010004810.1_pt1 | contig 17494 bp, 9 predicted proteins | sample 8027921 | NCBI WGS metagenome assembly JACLAB01 (sample SAMN15725117, study PRJNA655200) | protist metagenome | isolation source: fluorescence activated cell sorting (FACS) single amplified genomes of... | place: USA: West Boothbay Harbor, Gulf of Maine | collected 2000-07-19 | reverse complement strand
ACAACAACAAAAGCATTCGCCGGTGAAGCCGCGTCTTTCCCTTCCTCCCCTCCTGCATCTTTCGACAAATCGAACCCGTACGAAGACCCAGTCGCGTTCGTCCAACAGAGAGAACACGACACTCGAGAGCGCATGATCGACGTCGAAAAAGCGAAACTGATCCGAGAACGTCTGCGAGAGTGCTACCGAAACGAAGGCGTGAACCATTTCGAAAACTGTAAAGACTTAGTCGAGAAGTACACCGAGGCGTTCGAGGGGAAGAGTTTCGCGCGGATTAACATCATGAGAGATTCTAAATAATAATTCAGAGAGAGCGATTGAAGTGAGAGAGCGAGCGAAGTCGTCTCGCCGCTCCGTGTAGTAATTAGGTAGGGAAAGAGGGGAAAAGATTGAGAGAAGAGGTTGGAGTTCTCTCCCGACGACGACCGTCCACAAAAGCGACTCTTCTCAAAGAAGAAGAGAGAAAGCGCTGAGTATGAGGTCGTCTCGAGAGTCCATTGTTTTGTAGTTGTACTAGTTTTGTAATTGATATACTCCACACGTTATATGTTTAATAGTCTACTTTACGAAAGAGAGAGAAAGAGACACGAAAGGTCCTTCGAGAACTTCATTTCGTGCGAACACTTTTGCCGCTTAATTATTTATTTATTTATTCGCGAGGAGAGAGAGCTTCTTCGAGGAGGAGGAAGAGGAAGAGGAGGAGGAGTTGTCTCTCGTTTCTGTTCTTCTCGCAGGCGCGCGAGAGAGAGCGCGTTTTTGACCTCTCTCTCGTCTCGTCGCATCTCGGGAAAGATTCTGTTGTTGTTGTTTCGCTCGTGTGTGTTGTGAAAGGACGCGAAGATACGAATCACATATATCCGAGAGTATTGAAAGAGCGAGACAGAACAGAGAGACACCGCGCTGGTGAGTAACACGTGATGCCGAAAATGCTCTCGCGACACGTGGGTGCCGCCATCGCCGCGAAAATGAACGAACGCGCAAAAAGGGACGATGAAAGGAAAAAGGAGGACAAGGAGGAAAGAAACGAAGAAGAAGAAGAGAGCGAAGAGGGGGAGTTTTTTAAGCGAAGAAGAAGACAATCGTCGATGCATGCGGCGTCGTCGAGAGAGGATGAAAAAGATACAGCAGCGCAGACGATGATTCGAGTGAAAGATCACAAACGACCCGGGATGATGCGGACGGTGACGTTCTTTAGCGGGAAGAGCGGCGGAGCGAAGACGGCAAATCCGGCGGCGAAAGCAGACGGAGAAGAAGAACTAGAGGGAGAAGAGGAAGAAGACGAGTATCAAGTGGCTTTAGATCGAAAGGAGGAGCTGGACGTGTTGATGGAGGATTCGTTCGACGTTTTGTTAGGCGAAACCAACGACGATGGTGCGAAGGAAAGTCAAACGTACCTGAGAAGAACGAGAACGCACGCCGCCGCGACGACGACGACGACGAGGAATGTCACGAAGACTTCCTCCGAAGATAAATACAGGAAGGAATTTCAACGAAGTAAAACTCTTGTGCATCGACGAACGCCACTTGATATCGTGGACTCGTTTGTCGATGACGGCTACGAATACGGAAAGAAATCGATGATGAAAAGAACGCAAACGAGGGGAGCGAGTCGGTACGAGTTGCCGAACCCAGAGAACACGTGGTATCCAACCTTAGATATCGTCAACAAAGCGTTTAAGAACATTTTAAACGCAGTCGCAAAGAAGTTGACAAAACAGGACACGAAATTAGGGAAATACGCGAGCGGTGTGAGGAAGAAACAGGTCAAATGGACGATGGAGGTTGCGAAAATTGAGCCCAAACGAAGGCACGACGACGCGGACATAAGAATGGACGATCGGAACTGGGTGCGAGGCTCGAGATTTTTTGAGTTTTCGCAGACGAGATTCTTTACGACTTGGATCGCGACGATGGTTTTTCTCTACGTCATCTCGGAAGGTATCGATAATTGGGTCGGGGTTGCGACGGTGAACCAGATTGGCGGGTGGCGCTTGGCGTTTTTCAACGCGGTACAGCTCATCATCAACATAACGTTTCTGATTGAAACGATCGTGAAAATCGGTGGTGCCGGGCCGGTGGTTCGTATTACGCACAAAGAAATAGTTTACAACCACGAGTTCGAAGAGGAGACGGAGAAAATAGAGAAGACGTACCGATTAGCAAAATGGGAACCGTGGTCGTATTTCTTAAACTTGAGCAACATCTACGATTTCTTGGTTAACGTTTTAATCATTTACGGTTATTGCGTAGACGCTTTGCCGGGCGTTGACGACGGATGGTTGAGTCCCGGGAGAATCACCGCGTTTCGATTGTTGCGAATGATTCGCGTGTTGAAGTTTTTCTACTCGTTTCGAACATTTTCGGTGATTCTATCCGGTATCGCCGCCGGGATCAAAGGTATGGGGTGGGTGGTTATTTTACTTCTCGTCGTCATGTACGTGTACGCTGTGTTAGGCGCCACCTTATTTTCAGAGACCGACCCGATGCACTTTCGAGATTTAGGGATTTCGTTTCTGACTGCCGCAAACGTAGCCACAATGAACGATTGGCGGACATATTTGATGACGACCATGTACGGATGCGAACACTTCGGATACACCGAGGATGATTACATGGAGTACTGCCCGTATGTGTTAGATGACGACGGGGAAACGAAAATCTACGCCGAGGGGCAACCAATCGTTGCTGGCATGTATTTTCTGTCCATGATCTTAATCATTGGTAACATCATGATGTCCTTAGTTATTGGTATCATTACCGCGAAAATGGACGAAGCGAACGAACGCGTCGATCAGTTGAGAAACGAAGAGAAGAAAGAATTCACCTCGAGAACGATCGGGGCTGTCTGGAAATCGCGCAAATCGTTAGACGATAGTTTATCACTCGTACAGTACAACAAAATCATGTCCATTTTGCACTTGTTTTCGGGCATCATGGATGACAAGGAGAAAGATCAATTTGGTACTCCGGATTCGCGAATGGAACAAATACAAAGCTGGATGGCGAGAAATATAGTCTCCACGAAATGGTTCGAATCTCTCATCATGCTCGCGATCATCGCCTCGGCCGTTATTAGCGGATATGCCACGCAATTTTCGCGCTATAGCGATGATCACACGATGGTAGACAACTCCCCCAACTGGATTAGAGACGTCGAGTCGACTTTCATATATCTCTTCTTGTTTGAAATCGTAATCAAGTTCACCGTATACTGGGATCCGCCAGTGATGACTTTTTTTACCGGGAGACACAAGAGTTGGAACATATTCGATTTAGTCACCGTTCTGGTAGGTTTAGGCGGTGAGATTGCTGAGCGTGCGTTCGACGAGGCGCAATCGTTAGCGTCGTTTTCAAGAGTCGTCAGAGCGTTGCGTTTGGCGCGTTTGGTGAAAGTCATGCGTATGGTCCCGCAATTGAACATCATCATTCAATCGTTAGTTCTCGGAATGCTTTCTCTGATTTACGTGATGATTTTGATGGTGTTTGTATTTTACGCCTATTCCATTATTGGTGTAGTGTTATTTTCCGAGAACGATCCGTTCAATTTCCGAACCGTTCCGGTTTCCTCTTTGACGTTGTTTCAAGTATCCATGTTGGAAGACTGGACGGCCGTGTTATGGGTGAACATGTTCGGCTGCGACGTCGATAAATTTGGCATCAAAGACGACGGCGTTTACTATCACAACCTACAAGAAATGGAAGAGGATCCTCCGTATCCGTGCGAACACCCGAGAAGCAATCGAACAACCGCGTTTGTGTATTTCTTCTCGTTTGTGATTATCAACGCGTTGGTGTTCGTTTCCGTGTTCATCGGGGTCATCGTCAATGGGATGCAAGAAGCTACGGCTTCGATGATTATTCAAATCAACTTGAAACGAAGAACTGATGCCATCAAAGAACACTTCGAGGTCGGGATACAAAAGTTTAAAGATTTAGAAAATACGTTTCACTTGATGAATTGGAAAGGTCACCAGAAGATGAAACTTTCGCACGTTGAGGAGCTTTTGACAAAGGTCCAAGTCGAGCACAAACCGGGATATTTGCGACGCGTGATTCAACTGTGGAGCGCTCAGAATAGGAACTCAGTGGCGAACAAAATAGTCAAGAGATGCCACAACGCTAAGAAAGCCGCGACGTATAGCATGAAAGAAGGCAAGCTCGAGAGGATTAGATCCATTCCAGGTGGAGAAAATTCGAAAGCAAAAAAATCGATACCGATGAGCCCGAGAAAGACGGATGCCAACACCGTCCGCAGTCGAGATCACATCTCCTTCTCCGAAGGTCTGGAGCAACAAATTCAAAACGACGACGCGAGCAAAACATCGAAAATAGCCATCGATTTCCCAGATTTCATCTTGCTCGTTTGCTTGTTAGAACAAGCTGAGTTTCTGGAAAAGTCGTACGCGCTCCACCCGAACTCGGGCAAAGAAGGCTGGGAAAGCGAGTCCTCCGTCGTTTCGGACACCAGCAGCGAAAGCGAATCCGACAACAACGAGGACGAGGACGAAGAGGAAGCCGAGCGCAAACTCCAAATCCAAAAAGAGGAATCCATCCGAATGCGACTCAAATCCTACCGATTAGGAGGACACGAACGCGCGCAGGACTCCTCCAAGTTCCGCAAAGCGCCTCCCCCCTCCTTCTCCGGCCATGGCCATCCGTCGAAGCGCGCCTTTCGTAAACTCAAATTATTGGCGAAACAGTTTCGCGTGCGAGCGGAATATAAGTTAGTCAACGTCCAAGAGAAGTTGTTCGAGGGGAGTAACCGAGTCATCGGAGAAATAAAAGTTTAATACTGCAGATGAAATATTTTATACTCGCGTAGTTTCGATTTTTTCTTGCATCGTGCGTGTGAAAGAATTTTGCCGCCAAATTTCTCGCTTCTGTCTGCCCCACAATTTCTCCTCTTTTGCTCAACAATAACAACAACAACAACGAGACAAAAATAACAAAGAGAAAACAAGAGAGAGAGGGAGAGAGAGAGTGCACGAAGAAAAAGAAACAATAATAATGGTCAAGCCAAAGGTACGACGCTCCTCGCGTGATGCTACTACTACTACTAATAATAATAATAATAATAATATACATAATGTTTTTGTGATTATGAAATGATGATGCATCATCTTTGCCCCCAAAATTAGGGAGGAAAAACCGATCGAATTCTCTGATCTCTCTTGTTCTCTCTTTCTTTGAGCTGACATTTCATTACTTTCTTCTTCTCTTAAATGAATAACAGGACAACACCTCTGAGAACAAAAAACGCCCGAAATCGAACGACGAAGTAATCGTCCCTCGAGACGTCTCGTTACCTCTGGATGTGAATTCTCGCCTCATGTGCCGATTTCGCTCGGGGGATGAATTTTACATGGTAAAAATCATCGAAAAACGAGACGATCCGGACAAACCCGAGAATGCAAAACACGTGGAGTACTACGTGCACTACGAAGCGTTCAACAGACGCTTGGACACGTGGGTGAGCTTGATGGATTTTGATTTAGGGACGCTGGAGAAACCGAGGACGAAGGAAGTCGCGGACGCGCAACCGAGCAAAGAGGACGGGGAGAAGGATCCGAAAAAGAAGAAACAGAAGAGAGAGAACAACGAGAAGAACGATGTGAAAGTAGAAAACGACGGCGTCGCGGCGGAGAATAAGATGAAAGGCCACGGGGGCGGGCACGGGAACGCGCATCCCGACCCGGAGCACGCGGAGTTTGATCCGAGGGCGTTGCAAGAGCACGAGGAGTTCACAAAAGTCCGGAATATTTTGAGCATCGAGCTTGGAAATCACGAGATGGACACGTGGTATTTCTCGCCGTTTCCTCCGGAGTATAACGGGACCAAGAAGTTGTACTTTTGCGAGTATACGTTGGCGTTTTTCAAAAGGAAAGAGCAATTGCAAAGACATTTGAAGAAGTGCACGGTGCAACATCCGCCGGGAGAGGAAATCTACCGAAACGGAAAGATTTCCTTCTTTGAAATCGACGGGAAGAAGCACAAAATGTTTTGTCAAAATTTATGTTATTTGGCCAAGTTGTTTTTGGATCACAAGACGTTGTATTACGACGTCGATCTGTTTTTGTTTTACGTCTTGTGCGAATGGGACGAGAGAGGATACCACGTCGTCGGGTACTTTTCCAAGGAGAAGTGTTCGGAGGAAGGGTATAACTTGGCGTGTATTTTGACGTTACCGCCGTACCAACGGAAAGGCTACGGGAAATTACTGATTGCGTTTTCGTACGAGTTATCGAAGAAAGAAGGAAAAGTCGGGACGCCGGAGCGACCTTTGTCCGATCTCGGGTTGGTGTCCTACCGAGGGTATTGGACGAGAGAGTTGCTGGCGTTGTTGGCGGATCCAAACAGACAGTTCGTGTCGATTAAAGACTTGTCGGATTTGACGATGATTAAAACGGAAGATATCATCACGACGTTGCAACACTTGAACTTATTGGCGTATCAGAAAGGCGCGTACGTGATTTGCGCGGCGCCGGATTTGATTCAGAAACATTTGAAAAACGCCGGGGGACCGGGCGTGCGAGTGGACGCGAAGAAAATTATCTGGACGCCGTATAACGCGGATAAAGAATACGAAAAGTATCGCGGGTAATAATTTTGACAACAACAAAACAAAATGTAAACTACTACAAACTACTTCACTTACTACTAGTATTATACACCCCCTAACGCTACGTATTTCGTTTCTAAAAAAGCCTCCATGCCTTCTACGGCGCCTTCGCGTCCGTAGCCGGAATCGTTCATACCGCCAAACGGCGCCTCGGGCGCAGATATAGCCCCGGTGTTTATGCCGATGATGCCGAAATTCAAACTTTCGGAAGCTCTGGTCGCTTTTGATATATCTCGCGTATACGCGTACGCGCATAAACCGGACTTGGTATCGTTGGCTAAATCATACGCTTCTTTCTCCGTTTGAAAATCGGTCACAACGGCGATCGGTCCAAAAATTTCTTCTCGCCATACCAGAGCCTTCTTTTCGTCCTCTCTCCCCGCCGCGACGATGCGTTCGCGTTTGATTTCCTTATCCATGCGTAGAATTTGCGGGTACACGAAATTTGAATCGACGTCATCTGTCGACCACCACGGCGTGGAAACTTTATCCTTCCTTCCGTAACCGTGAAAATAACCGTAAAAATCTTCGCACGCTCGCGCGACTTTCTCCTTCGCTTTCGCGTTGATCAAAGGTCCCATGGAAAACTGGCCTTTCGGGTACGTTTTCGAGTTATCCCCGACGGATAATTTTCCCGCGCGTTCTTTAAACTTCTCGTAAAATTCCTCAAACACGCTCTCGTGGACGATGAACCGTTGCGGACTGACGCACGTCTGCCCGGCGTTTCTAAACTTTGCCATCATCGCGCCGGAAACCGCGCTGTCGATATCAGCGTCCTCGAATACGATAAAAGGCGCGTTCCCGCCGAGTTCAAGAGACAGTTTCTTCAACCCCGCTCGCTTGGCTAACCACTTTCCAACTCTCGTCGACCCGGTAAAACTAATCTTCTTCAAAGCGTCGGATTCCGTCATCGCTTCCCCAACCTGTTCGCTTTCGTTCGTCACGATCACTTCTAAAGCTTCTCTCGGCACGCCCGCCTCGTACGCCAATTCTACCAATTTCAACGCGCACAAAGGCGTCACTTCACTCGGTTTTAACAACACGGAACATCCGCTCGCCAACGCCGCGGCGACTTTCCTCGTCACCATCGCCGCCGGAAAATTCCACGGGCATATTAACCCAACCACCCCCACGGGTTGCTTAATCACCGAACACCGACTCGACGTCGACGTCGACGACGGCATGTTCCTTCCGTACGCTCTCGTCGCTTCCTCGGAAAACCATTCGACGAATGAATTCGCGTACGCCACTTCCCCCAACGCTTCGCTCCTCGGTTTCCCGTTTTCATAGGTCATCAGTTTCGCGATGATTTCTTTCTCTCGCTCGATTAAGTCGTGCCATTTCTGTAGTATCGAAGCTCGGGTTCGGCTCGTGCGTGCGTTCCATTTGCCTCCTTCTCGATGAAAATTTTCCTCTAAAAAATTCAGCTTTTCCAAGCACTTCGCTTTAATTGTCGTCGTCGTCTGCTGAACATCGTTCGTTTTTACGAGAGAGACCACGGTGGCGATGGGTTGTCTCGTCGCCGCGTTCCTCACGACGACGATATCCTCGTTTTCCACCGCGCCTCTTTCTTTATCTGTATCTTCTTCGTCTTCTTCTTCTTCGTCTTCTTCGAGAGGGAAAGACGTTCTCACGTAGACACCGGATTCGTTGTCTCGTCTCGAGAAATATCGAAAGAATGCGTGCTCCTTTCCGGTCCTATTCTCGAGAGAAGAAGACGAAGAGGAAGAAGAAAAGAAACGAGGACGCAAAAGATGACGTTGAAAAGAAAATCGAGGGGAGCGACCCCCGAATGAGAGTTTTGACGACGCGTGGAGGAAGGAAAGCGCTCGCTTCTTCATGTGATGTGTTTGCTCGAAAAGTGATGCATTTTCCCCCATAGGAGTCTAAAGCCGCACACATAGAACTTTGAGAGAGAGAGAGTCGGAGAGAAAGAGAGAGAAGAATTAAACGCACGCGCACACGTGCGCTTTAAGAGCGTGCAAACATTCAGAGCACCGCGCGTTACGGAGAGATACGCATGAACACCAACGATGATGATCTTTTCGCGACGACGATACCGTTGGCGGTCTGTCTCCCCGCCGCTCGAACAACACGAACAAGAACAACGTTTGAGAAGTCTAACGATACGAAAAAGAGTGCGAAAGACGAAGAAAACGACGACGAAACAGCATTCAGCAGCGCTTCTTCTGCGAATGAGACGATTTTATGCGCGTTAGAACAGGTCTCAAAAATCTCGGACAAAATGTGCGAAGACTTGGAACGAGAGATGGATGGTGTGCTCCTAAAACTGCTCGAGATGGACGAGCGAGTGCAAAAATGCGAGAAGAAAGTCAAGAACGCACAAAGGATAAAAGAGGATTCACTTTTGTTAGTGGTGGAGTCTTCGAGGGAGTACCCTTTTGGAGTGGTGGAGAAGAGTGGGAGGAAAAGCGGCGGCGGGATGTCTTGGTGTCGGTACGACGATACGGTGCGGGAAGCGCTCCGCAAAGCGAATGAAAAGAGACCGAAGAGGAGGGCGTTTAAAGATTTGGAGAGGATGGCACAGGAGGCGAGACGGTACGGGGACAGAGCGAGGGCGTTGGCGAGGTCTTTGATGAAAGGTGGTGATGGGGGAGGGAGAAATGAATTCGTTGTCGACGCGAAGCGCATCCTCCGTCGCAGAGGGTCCTTGGCGGACGTGGTTCCGGCAAAGACGGCGTTCTACGATTGCGAAGCGTTGCGTTTTGGAGGTAAAGGGAAAGGCGGCGAAGGAGACGCTTTAGAAGAAGGAAAAGAAAAAGAAGAAGAAGAAGTCTGGAAGGACGGTAACGAGGCGGAAGAATTGAGCGATGGTTTTGCGAAAAAACTTTTTCTCTCTTCGCCGCCGCCGAAATCAATCGCAATTCCGGAGGAATTCGTTCGAAGCGCACGCACGCGGGATGCCGATGTAAACAACGCGAGAACTTCTGCCGCCGGTGACGAAGAGAGCGTCAGCGCGAAGAAGTCGTTGGAAAGCGTGTTCAGTTTTCGTCCGAAGGCTTCAGATGCGCCCGTTGTGGTCTTTCCTGGAACGTTACCGTCGCCCGGACCATCCGCGTCAAAGAAGGATACCGGGGAGAAAAGTAAAGAAGGCGACGGCGGAACTGATTTGTACGAGTTTACGCTCACGTCCGAGAATCCGTACAGTCCGAGCGCGTTTTTACGAAATCCACCGACGAGGACGACGAGGAATGCGCAACCGCCGAAAAAAAAGAAAGGAGGAGGGAGTGCCTCTGCATTGACGAGTCAAAAACGTAGCGTTGGAACGAGTAGCAATAGCAGTAACGACAACGTCAACAGGCCGGCGCCGGCGTCCGTGCCTGCGCCTCCGCCGCCACCGCCACCCTCGAATACCTCGAGGCAAAAAATGCCTTCGCTTGCCGCAGGCGACGATGGACGCGGCGCGCTCATGGAAGCTATACGAAGAGGTGCGAATTTAAGAAAAGTTAGTGTTTCCACGGATCAGGATAAAAAGCCTCGAAAGTCGAACGCGACGAGTGATACCGACGACAAAACCAAAACAGGCGCAGGGGAGAGGACAAAAAAAACTGCCGCCGACGCATCGAGAGGCGGCGCTCAAATGAGCATGATGGAAGAACTGGCGAGTCAGTTGCAACGACGACGGTCGACCGTGGTTTCGTCGCAAAAAGACAGCACTTCTAGAAACGCAGCGCAATAATTGCTTCGCGCGCAAAAATTATTGCGCGATGATGATGCGCTTCTCCTCATTCTTCTTCTAATCTCTCTACAAATCTACGCTTCTATTATCTAAACTGCTCTATTCTATTATTATTCTTTTATTAAAGTTTTGACCGCATTTTTCCTCTTCCAGAAATTCGAGGCGTTTTAAACATTTCATCCAGCGGTAGCGTTTTGTATTGCGCAAACGCCTTTTCGCGCTCGATTTTTCGCGCCTCTCCGTAGGATTTCTCCCACCCTTTATCGATGATGTCCAAAGCGACTCGAGCTCTCTCTGTACTCCTGCTCTTCTCCATCATCTGTTTCGCTAAACGAATCGCCTCTGTCATCGCCTCACTCTTACTCTCAAATACCTTCACTTGTGCCAATCCGAAACGAACCGCGTCTTCCCCGCTCAACGCTTCACCGAAAACGCTCGCCAACTTCGCGTTGGAGGCGCCAACCGCTCGCGGAAGTTTCGTCGATAACCCCCAAGACGGGAGTAAGCCTAAATCCATATGCGTGTCAATAAAAACCGCATTTTTGGTTACCAACACGATATCCGCCGCCAATGCGATTTCAAACCCCGCGTTTATCGCGATTCCGTTCACCACGCAAACGATAGGAATTTCGCACTTTTCCATCGCGTGTACTACGTCTGCGTCGTAATCAAATTCAGACATTTGGAACACATCTTTCGCCGCGTGTAAGTTTATCCCGGACGAAAACGCCTCGTCTCCGTCGCCGGTTACTATAATGCATCTCGCTTTTGTGTTCTTCTCGTTCTCTTCCTCCTCATTCGCGAGGATAAACGCCGACGCCAACAGTTTCAAACTGTTCTTATCTAAACTGTTTCTCGTTTCCTTTCCCGAGATGGTGACGATTTGGATTCGTTCGTCCTCCTTTAACGCTCGCACGTCGACGCGACTCATTCAAAAATGGTACGTGCCACCGCTCCGTTGCTCCTGCGCACAAAATCGCTCTCGTCGCGTCTCTCTTTTCTCCTCTGAAGTCTCTTTGACGGGCTGACTTTAAGTTATTATAGAGTAGTTGTGAGGTGAAAATGTGTCAAATTCTCCATTATATCTGCGCGCAGAGAAACACAGAAACACACACACATAAACGCGCAAATCATCATCCTCGTCGTCATGTTTTCTGTAGCGACATCATCATCAACAACACCAACGAGAATAGCTTCTTCTTCTTCTTCTTCTTCTTCTTTGAAGAATACTCATACGAAATGTGCTACGAAAAGGCAGCCGCAGCAACCTGGACGTCTTTGTTGCGTTATGGTCGCGAAGAACAACACCAACGACAACAAGAACAATCATCATCATCATCATCCTCATCATCATCGTTTAAGGAAAGCTGCGCTTCTCGGGGTCGCAACGACGACGTCGTTATCGATGATGATGATGCTTCTTTCATCCCCCGAAATTGCTTTCGCGGAAGTCACGTGCAACTTGGTCACCCCGTGCACCATGCCCCCGCCGAACGGCGAGCCGAGATACATCATGCCGTCCTCGCAATACGACCCGGCGAAAGACGCCGAGGAGAAGTTTATGAAACAATTGGAAGCGAAGAGAAATAAAACGGCGGCGACCGCTACTGCTGCTGTTGTTGAAGAAGAACCGAAAGCTGTCGCGCCCGAGGCGGCTTCCGAGTAATCACGAGAGACCGAATCGCGTAACGACGATGATCTGTAGAATACTGAGACTCCCGAAGATGGCCCACAAATCGACCGAGAAGAGTTACTAAAATCAGATTCCATACAAAATGAGGCTCTTTTAGCAACAGTTGTGTATGTTGAGTCCGATGTTGGAGATTCGGACGTAGTGCGTAATTCGTTAGATTTTGTCTTCATAATATAGTTTTTACTCTGTTGCACTCTCTCGTTGAATACTACTGCTACTACTACGCGCAAAACACACGCAATACTCATAATAAAGGAACCACGCGTTACACTCCCTAAAAAATGTTGCTGTTCATCATCTGATATGGAAGACGTGGAGTGTTTGCAGCCTCAGGAGAAAGAGGAAAACTTTAGGGAAATTCGAGATGAAATCGAAGCGTTGAAAGCGATATACAACAACAACGAAGAAGAAGAAGAAGAAGTTAAAGAAGATGAAAAGAAGGTCGTCGTTATTAGTCGAGAAGATTTTGGAAAAGAAAACGAGTCGTTTACGTCGTCTGAATCGTTTTCAGAGAAGAAGATTGCGGTGACGTTCTCACCCACAAATCGAATGATTTTGACCTTCGATGGCAACTCGTATCCTTCGAGAAAAGCGTTCTCGATCGATGTGTTAAAAACGCCGGATAACTTTTCGTGGGACTTTGAAAAAACGGTCACAGAGATGAAAGACGATTTATACCTGTCAAAGAAGAAAGGCGAAGTGTTCGCGTTTGATTTCATACAGAAGTACGAAGAAATGTTCGCGCGAGAAGACGCGCTAGCGAAGAAACGAGAGGCGAAGGAAAAAGAAGAGAACGAAAGGTACGCCAGAGAACGCAGGGAGAAACAGAAGAATATGAGCGAAGAGGAGAGGAAAACGAAAGAGGCGATATTTAATAACGATCATTTGGTGAGTTGGAAACACGAGGGTGATCCGAACGTCACGCCGTTGTTAGAAACCGAGCTGGCGGATGACGTTCGGAAGCGCTTCAAATCTCACGAAATCGTGTGTTACGAAAAATGCAGATTCCAAGCGCACACGGTAACAAACGTCCAAACGATCAAAGAAATCAAAATAGCGTTAAAGCTCATCTTACTGGACAAAAAAGTCCAAACTGCCACGCATCCGAGAATGTTCGCGTATCGAATACCAAACGACGACGATTTCAACGACGACGGTGAAACCGGCGCCGGGAAGAACTTGGCCAACGTTTTGCGTTTGCGAGGGAGCGAATGCGTCTTCGTCTGCGTGACGAGATGGTTCGGTGGGTCGCACTTAGGACCGCAAAGGTTCAAAGTCATAAACTCGTGCGCGAGCGAAGCTTTGGAGAAGGTTGGCGCAATAGGGTTCCAGAAAAAGTAGAATAGTTAGCCGATGTAATACCGCAGAGAATATTCGAAACGTGAGCGTTTAAAGTCGCTTTTGTTAGAATTCCGCAAAAAAAGCCGCCGCGTCTTTTCCCGAGAGAAACACAAAATCAATCCAAACTCGCGCGACTCTAAAACCACTTTCCGCGCGGCATCGAAAAGCAGAAAAAGCAGCGGCATCGGCGGAGTCGTCGTTCGTCATGTCGTCGTTACCATCTTTACGACGAAAGGCGGAGACTACTCGTCGCGTTACGTCACGACGTGAAGGAAAAAATCAATCCGTTTCTTGCTTATCTGTTGTTCACGTGAATGCGAATACTGTCGATGGAAAAGCATCAAACAAGAAGCAACAAAACGAAGACGAGGAAAAGAAGACGAGAAAAACGGAACACGGGGAGGCGACTTTTTTGACGCACTTAGTCGCCGGTTTTTGTGGCGGCGCGTTATCGAGAACCGTCACGTCGCCGTTAAATGTTGTTCAGGTGAGGAAAATGACGAACCAGCTCACTGGTTCGAGTAAACTGGTCCCTTCGCTGGTAAAAATCGCCAGGACTGAAGGCGTGAAAACGCTGTTTGCCGGAAACGCGACGATGGTTCTACGATACGGACCGAGTAAAGGTCTGAATTTTGCGACGTTTCATTTCTTTAACTCGAATTTACACGCGATTTTGGAGAAGCGGAGGGAGAAGAGAAGAATGGCTGAAGCGTCGTCGAAGAGTAGTAGTAAGAATAGAAGAAGGACAGCGAGAAAAAGCGTAGAAGTTTTAGAACAACCAGAGAAGAAAAAAGACCAGGAGATTTCGATTAAAATGCTCGCCGGAGCGTTGTGTGGAGTGAGCGCGTGTTTGTTGTTGTATCCTCTCGACGCGTACGCGACGAGGAAAGCCGCCGGGAAGATTGCGGAAAATTTTACCGGGCCGTTTTCTGTCCCGTTGGGAGTGCATCACGTGGTGAAGAAAGAAGGCTATGGTGGTTTAATGCGAGGCTTGACGCCGGCGTTGTTGGCGATTGCGCCGGAAGCAGCGTTGACGTTTGGGACGTACGATATCATCGCCGAATGGTACAAGGACACCTTTGACAAAGAGTATTGCGAGCCGCACGTTTCGATGTGCGTCGGCGCGATTTCCGCGACTACCGGGCAACTGGCGGCGTTTCCGATGGAGTTGATCGCGAGAAAAGCGGCGACCAATAGGTTTGCATTATCTTTCCACGACACGTTTCGGTTGATGGCGATGAATAGAGGTATTGGGAGTTTGTATAAAGGCGCAAAGGTCGCGGCAACGAGGTGCTTGCCGATGAGCGCGGTTTCCTTCGCGACGTACGAGATTGTGAAGCATTTGATATTATCGAGCGATAACGCGATCGTCGAGAAAGTGTTTAAAACCCCACAAGTTGTATAAAATAATCATAATCGTTCCAGTACATTATCCATACCTAGGTATATACATACTCTCGGTAGATGACTAACAATCAATACAAACTAATCTTTCTACTAGTAAGTGTGCGCTACGACAAACTACTTTTATCGAGAATCATTTAATACAGAACCTTCTGAATTTCTCAATCGAGCGAGAGCTTTGCTCGGTGCGAGTATAACACCATCGCCAAGAATCCATGCATGGCGAGAAAGTAAAGCGCAAAAAAACTGCGAAAACCTCGACTAGACAAAAGCGCTTTACCTCCCGCCATGGCTAATCGATCGTGTGTCGCTAAATTTGATGAACCTCCATCCTCGCTTTCCGTGCGTTTGAACGCGTTGAACGGGTTCAATCTTGCCAAGTATTTATCGCGGTATCTGCTCACGACGCCGCCTTCGTCGCCGCCTAAACTCGCGCTCTCTAAATCACCATGACCGCCTCCACCGAAACCACAACCGTATCGCTGTGCGCGTTTGCGCATGCCATCTGAGATCGCCAAACGGTCCACGCCAATCGTCACGCCACCAACGCCGCACGAATACCTAGCGCTTTTGTTGGCAGATTTTTCCGTTTCTAAGGAATCGCTCAAAGGCACGCCAGATTCGTCTACGCGAAGAATTTTGACTGCCGCGGAGGCACCGCCTGATATCTTTGACGCGTAATATTTCTGAACGTACCGAATCTTTTCGAAAAGTTTGACGTTATCTTCTTCGAGTTTTGTGACTTTGGCGCTCGTCGAGGAGAGTTCAGTCGTGACGCGAGCTTTCTCCTCGTCGAGTTCGGAGACTCGGCGTTTGAATCGGTCTCTTTGCGAAGCTAGAATTGCAATCATATCCGTATCTGTAGTCGTTGTCGTGGTTGTCGAGGACGATGATGGGTCGTGTGTTGCGGCAGATGATGTTGATGTCGTTCGCTTCGCTAAGTCGTCCTCTAAAACTGAAATAGTTTCCGCGGCTTGCATCAATTTCGTCTCCGCCGCGACCGCTCTTTCGACGGCTACTTCTTTCTCCTTGTTCGCGTCGTCTTTCGCGCGTTTCGCAACGGCAATCTCTGCGGCTAATCTTCTGTTCTTGTCCCGAACCGCAATCAGCGGTTTACCGCCGTTGCCTTCGTCTTCCTCTCCTTCGCCTCTTTCGTTGGTATCGTCGCTTCCCCTAATCGACATAGCTTCGGCTACGTCACCATCTTCAGAATCCACCAGCGCTTGTAACACTCGCACTCTTTCTCTCAATTCCTCGACAACTTTCGCACCGCTCATTTCCGCGTTGCTCTGTTCCTTCATCAGTTCTCTCTTCGTTTCTTCCAATTTCAATTTCGTCTCCGTTAACTGTTTCGTTAAACTCGCGACGTTCTTTTCCGCCTCTTTCGCGACTGCCACCGACGCGTTCTCCATCTCCTCCACATCTTCCGCCAGTTTTGCAATCATCCTCTCTTTCACTTGTAGCTTTTCCTCCAGAGCCGCGACGCCGAGTTCCGGGAGACTGTTGTTATTACTCCTCATCGTCATACCTACTCCTCCGCCGTTATTGATGACGTTGTTCGTCTTATTCACGAATTCCTCCTCGCGTTTCTGCAATTTCTCGGCTTCGAGTTTCAAGCTCTCTCGATCTTTCGCCAACGTCGACTTCATCTCCACCTCGTTATTTTCTAAATAAAAAATGCGACTCTGCGCCTCGTCGTGTCTCTTCCTCAACTCTCGTAAATTTTGTTCCGCCTCGGCGAATTTCTTCCTCGCTTGATCCGCAGCGTTTTCCGCCGCCGATTTTCTAACCTCCAAAACCTTCGTCTTCTTCTCCACTTCTCGAGTTAAGCGCTCCTCGAATCCTTCTCGTTCTTTTTCCAACAATTCTGAATCCACCGTGCTTTGCTTGCTCCTCTGCAACTGTCGGAGAGACACGTCCAACTCGCTCCGCAACGCGGACGTAGATTCGATTTCTTCAATCGCCGAGAGCAAGATGGAATCCTCTTCCTCCGATGACGACGACGATAAAGAGGAGACATTCTTGCCAGTCTCCCTGTTCTCGTCCTCGTCATCCTCCTCCTCGTAACTCGTCTTCACTCGTTCGCGCAAACGTTGCACCTCTTTCAACAGCGCCTTCACCAAGACGTCGTCTTTTTCCTTGTTTTTGTCATCACTCGCATCATCAGAAGTTTCCCGCTGCTGCTGCTGCGCTTTCTTCACGATTTCCATCAACTTCGCATCCGACGCCTTATCCTCTCGTTTCCTTTCCGCCTTCGTTTCCTTTATCTCTTTCCTTTTCTTCTCTTTCGTTTCCTTCCTGCGCTTTTTTTCCTCTCGCATGAGTTTCAACTTTTGGACGACGTTTCTCCCTTTCAGCGTTGTTCTTTTGCTCGCGTCGTCGTCGTCGTCGTCGAAAACGACCAAACCGGTGTCTTCTAACCGTTGCACCACGTGCTCTTCCACCGCATCCAACGCGCTGTTGATGATTTTGTCCATCGCGTTGCTCATTCTCTCTCTCTCTCTCTCTCTTTGATGGTACTCTCGTTCTTGCAGTTGTTTTGAGGGATTTGGCTGCACGTTCGTATCTTGAACAAAAAATACGCGTAAAGAAAGCTTCACAAATAATGTCGCTTTGCTTTCCATCATCGTCCTCCTTTTCGCGACATTTTACAACACGACGAACGAAAAAGAGATCTGAAAGAAGAAAAGAAACACGACCGCGAATGTTGCGTTCAATCGGACGAAAAGTGTTCGCG
>JACLAB010014299.1_pt1 | contig 17495 bp, 21 predicted proteins | sample 8027921 | NCBI WGS metagenome assembly JACLAB01 (sample SAMN15725117, study PRJNA655200) | protist metagenome | isolation source: fluorescence activated cell sorting (FACS) single amplified genomes of... | place: USA: West Boothbay Harbor, Gulf of Maine | collected 2000-07-19 | reverse complement strand
AACAATAGGTGATTGGAAAGTCTACAAAGGTGATGCACCTGGTAGTGCTTGGAAGTGGGTTGCAATGCATAAGGATAAAGTCATTGATACATTTCCTACTAAAAAGAAGGCAATGGAATTTGTCGCACAATATATACAAGAAGGGGCAAATTAATGGCTTATAAAAGCACAGCCGGTGAAGAACACACCGGCATTTACTTTGCTTACGTCAGGGTTAGTACTGACGATCAGGACGTAGCAAGACAAGAAATGGAGATCAAGAAGTGGCTTAACGGCGGTGATCACCAGGTTCTATGGTTTAGGGAAGAGGGCATATCAGGTAAGATAGCTCCGGAGCATAGACCAAAGCTTAACGAATGTATCGAAAAGGCCAAGGCCATGAAGGGTACTATCATCGTAGCTGACCTAGATAGATTCAGCCGTACTACCTGGCACACTCTTAAATTCTTTGAGACTATTCTTAAAAAGAATGCGGTTAAACTTGTCGTATGTAATGACCCTACAATCTCAGAAAACAAACAAAACTTTTATATGAAGGCAATGTTTGCTGACTTTGAAAGGGATAAAATATCTGAGCGTACCAAGTCAGGCCTAGAAAGAATTAAGAATGAGCTAAGAGAGAAGGGCAGTGTAGTATCTCAAAAGGGTAAACGTATTACTAAGCTTGGTATTCATGACGAAATGGATAAGGCCAGGGCATCAGCTTCTCAGGCAGTCAAAACAATAGCACAAAACTTTGCTAATAAAATTGCACCGACTGTATCTAAACGTCTGCAAGCTGGCGATAGCTACAGAGAAATAGCCCAGGAACTAAATGATTTAGAAGTACCTACTGCAAGAGGCGGTAAGTGGCATGCTTCATCAGTAAGAAACATAGCTAAAAGATTGGAGAAAAAGAATGGACGATAAAACTAAAAAATCAGTTGATGAAGTACATCAATATCTCATCCGTAAATATAATGTCGAACTTTGTTTATTAGAAATGAAAACACACCAGGCAAGACAAAACAGAATGGACACTAAACTTCAAAGATATTTTAACTCAACACCAATAAGAAATGCTTTTGCTAGATGGATGACTTACGCTACCTATACCAATCGAACTTATACTATTGCAGAGCTTGTTGATGAAATTGGAAGCAACAGACAAACTATTTCTGACATCGTAAAAGATTGTGAAGCAGAGGGATGGATTGAAGCTGATAGACGAGACAATAGATGCGATTGTAAAGCCACATCAACACTTGTAGAGAAATATCAAGACTATGCTGAACACAGAAGAAACTTAGGTAATACTATATCAGGACGTGCATTTACAGACCTGCGAAACTATGAGCGAACTATGTCAATCGGATTTGCACTACACGAAGACACCAGTACCAATTCAACTTATATTGATAACGTAAAATAGTTTGTTAAATAATAGAACGTCATGTGATCGGAGTGTGACAGAAAGGAGAACGTAAGTGAAATATTATAAGAATAAAACTAAACCGGCTAAAGATAACTTGATCGGCCACAACCAACCACCAGGGGCAATGATACCGCCTATGAGTGATAAAAGTGCTGATGAGTACTTCGATAAATTACCGGTCGGTAACATCTTAAAAAAGCGTATAAAAGAAACTGGTGACTTTGGCGGAGCTGAGTTACGTGATGGACATGTGTTCCCTACGTTAACTGGTCCTCAAAAAGAAAAGATCGCTCGTATGCTTTTAAATGGCAAAGAATATCTAACGTATAAAGATTTACGTGTAGCTGTCAGAATGACAATACCTATGGTCGATATACAAATGATTAAATCAACTGCCCGTCATTTAAGATTGCTAAGTGCTGAGTTAAGAAAAATATCTAAGGATGCAAGTAAGTCAAAATTTGAAAGAGTAATCAAAGCTCAAGAGGCTGTAGTAGAAACTAACTTATCTATTAAGACTACTCATGGATTATTTGAAATGCTTGGTGTACATTCTCTAAGATGACCTATTTTATCTCACCACAAATCAAAGGGTTAGACCTGGTGAATCAACATATGGTATTCATTTGTGCCAGAACTTCTAGCCCATGTAAATGTAACTGCAAAAGAAAGGAAAATAATAATGCAGATATATCAACACTTTAGGGAAGACCTATATAATAATATTATAAGTTTGTCGTATAATATATATCATGACACACCCACAAACCGCCCATTTGGGCTAATCCCTCTAGCTTTTGTAATACTTACCAAGGTAATCTTCTACATCCTTTTGACAGTATTTGCACTAGCTGTGATCTACTACACATTTCATATTGCATGTCTTGTCGATGACGTTTGTTTCTCACAAAACTATGAGGTGCTAAGATGACAAAATGGTCTGATGATGCAGTAGAACTGGGAGCTTCAAAGGTAGGGGCAATAGTCCTGGGTGAAACACCTTTTCAAACTAACGAACAAGTTAGACAAATAGTTATGAATGCTAGAAATGGTGTAACAACTATTGATAGGACAATGTATGCCGATGCTCAGGATCGTGGAAACTATCTTGAAGAGCCTTTGATATATTGGTCAAGTGATAAACTAGATGCAATGTGTGCTGATGAAGTGGCATGTAATTACATTCCTACTACCGAAGCCCATCGTAAAACTGATTTAAGGCTTTGTGCATCGCTTGATGCTATCTTAGAGGTAGTTGGGGGCGAACTAACAATACCTAACCCACAAGGCGATCCTATAACTGTTAAAGGGTATGGAGCATTAGAGATAAAGACTGATGGCTGGGATGATGGTCCTCCAAGGGCAGAACAAGTCATTCAGTTACAAACACAAATGCTATGTGCTGAGTTTGAATGGGGTGTTATTGCCAAGCTTGGTCCTAAATTAAAGTTTGAACTTTATCCGTATAGACGAAGTGAAAAGCTTATCAAGTTGATCATGGAAAAGATCGCTGATTTTTGGTACCGGGTTGATATGGATCATCCGTATCCCCCAATAGACAATGGTAAACCGGAAACTATATCGCTTGATCACTTAGAAACTAAGTCTGAGATAGTCCAAATCATTACAGATTATAATAAATGTAAGGCTGAAATGAAATCTTGGAAGCTTCGTATGGAAGAATGCCAGGAAGCATTGGAGCTTGTTCTTGATGAACAAGATGCGGAATACGCCAAGGTAGGCGGATATAAAATCAACTTCCCAATAGTTAAACGTAAGGCACAACCGGAAAAGGTTATACCGGCCAAGCCATCTACAGAACATAGACGATTTTCAATAGAGGAGATTAATAATGAATAGTCTTAGAACCAACTTAATACCTACTGATGTAGACCAGGCACTTAGAATATCAGAAATGTTTGCCAAGTCAGATTTGGTGCCTGATAATTATAAAAACAAACCAGCTAATATATTTTTAGCTGTGTCTGCTGGAGCTTCTCTTGGCCTGGCACCTTTCCAGGCTATGCAGAATATTGCAGTCATAAATGGCAAGCCGTCTATATGGGGCGATGCCTTACTAGCTATGGTTAGAAATGATAAGCGTTGTTTGTCAGTAAAGGAAACAATAGAAGGTGAAGGTACTGCACGTACAGCTACTTGTTCTGTATCCAGGCTTGCACCTAATGGAGAAACTGAAGTTATTAGTTCAAGCTTTACAATGGGCAATGCTCAAAAGGCTGGCTTACTAAACAGAAAACCTTGGCAGTCATTTCCGGATAGAATGCTTCAAATGAGGGCTAGGGGATTTGCTTTACGTGATGCTTTTGCTGACGTGATAGGTGGTCTTATTACTGGTGAAGAAGCTGAAGATTATCCAATAAAAGAGGCTCAAAAAACTCAAGGTACATTACCTAAGTACGACAAAGACAATAGATCTACAGAGGATATTGTAGAAGCTTTGGAAGGCATGAGCCAAGAGCAAGAGAAAAAAATAGATGAGAAAGACTTGTTATGGTCACTAAATATTCCTGGTAAACCTGCACTAAAGCAAAAAAATAAAAATGATTTTGTCATGGAGTATAGGCATTACATGGAACTTATTAACCGGACTAAACTATGGGATTTTGAAACTAAGAAAAAGAAATACAACGAATATAAAACTCTTAACATGGAAGTTCTTGAGCAGTTAAGACAAGTTGACTTTGGATTAGTTGAAGAAATTGAAATGGATGAAGGGAGATTGTTTGATGCAGAAAATGCCTTTAACGCCTAAACAACATTTAGTACTAAAATTTTTGGAGCAATATTATAATCATAAAGAGTACATGCCTACCTATAGAGAAATAGCTGATGGCATAAATGTAAAGTCAACTAACTCCGTATTTATGTTGCTCAACAAACTAGAAGATAAAGGCCATATAAAGCGTTTTAAACATAGCGGTGGCTGTGCTTATAGAGCTATAGAGTTAATCTCTAATTAAACCTGGTCTATAGCCCCTGGATCGATCGTAAGTAAGCGTTTCTTTTCGGGGGCTATCTGATATCGAACAATGAACCCAACCACTATTCGGATGCCCAGGCTTATAGCATTCTAGTATAAGCTGATCGAACTCTAGGTTCTCTTCTATCCATTTACATAGATCATAGTTATCAATACCAGCTACCTCGAAGTCACCGGCCTGGCCGTTGGCATGTTGGCTAGTAGCTTTCGATCCGATAGCTTCGCATAGAGCTACAGATCTATAACCACTTGATACAATGAAAGGGCCGAACTCATCTCTGATAGGTTGTAGTATTTCTTCAGCTAACATCCTCATATTATACAAGTGATCTGCATTAGGTGTGTTATCGATACCTTTACGCTCTGCGGTTTGGCTTTTTATCAGCTCTGCCACACTAAAATTTTTAGATAAATTCATTTACTTTTTTTTCTTTTTGAATCCAGCCTTCATGTTAGCGTAGGCATCTTTGCTAATTGTTGAGTTCTTTTTACTTCTTGAGATACCCTTCTTTTTACGGGCATTTATATTGGCATATAATCCAGGTTTAGACATCATGGTTCCTTTCTAATATATTAACGTAGCCACCGACTACAGTTGCTTTCCTATAAACTCTGCCATACTCGACTTCGTTTACAGCTCTTGGGTCATCTTCAAACTTTTCGTCCATGCCCAATTCTTCTTGTGTCATTTTGCTGTTTCGTTTTTGCAGATCATGTGTAACTTTTTTTATCTCTGAATTACCAGCCCATACTAATGACTTACATTCCGAGCAAACTTTTGCATAAGGCCTGATATAAGTTACTTCTCTTAAATCTGTTCCACATTCCAGGCAGTTGTTATGTGGTATTCTAGTCACTTTTCTTCCCATATTTGTCACTCCTTTTTTGTAATTCTCCCATAGATTTTCGCCAAAAAAAATCTGCTATATCGTGGAAAAAATCATACATTTTCATAAAAATTTTATACTTCATTTTTTCTTACCCATAAGTTTCATGGCCTGGTTAACACCTTTGATGCCAAAGGAACTGCTAACAGCTATAAATAATAAGTACTGGTACCAATCAGGCAGGGTGTTTAGCACCTCGAAACCAGCTCTTACATACTCAGTCATGCTTGGTATAAAAACTAATATTGCAGGGGCTAACAATACGACTAGGGCGAACTCATCTTTCCAGGATCCATCCGTAGCATCTGCCATAGACTTTTCCCATTCAACTTCCCCGGTCGCCACCTTTTCCGCTACAACGGCTTTAGCTTTTGCCTGGGCAACCTTTGCCTGGCCATCTGCTTTTACCTTCTCAACTTTGCTTTGCATCCATGAGCCGGCTAGATTAGCTATTGGACCTATCAATGCTGTTAACATTATTTATGCTCCTTATGTTCGTGACCCATCCATATGCCAAAGACACCAGTCATTACACCCATGACCACAGATACAAATGCTGACTGACTAGCTGTTGGATCTTGTAAATCCATAAACCATTCAGCACATCTCCATGACATGACTGTACTCGCAAGCATCATACATCTAGGAAGTATCTTCCATTTAAGAAACTGTTCAACTGTAACCATTAGTACACCTTTACTTTGTCTGTATCTACAAAAGGCACAAGCTTGCATATACACTCATATGTTTGTGGCTCATCACCTTTCATAAATGTTTGGTTATCTAATACATCCTTGTAATGTATACACACGTTCACATTACGAAAATATATACCGCCATTAACAATTCCATTTAGGGAACATGCGAGAAGAAAAGCGGTCATATGATACCTTTCTTTTTGGCTATGATTGCTAGTACTGTAACAACACCTGAAAGTAGGGCAGTAACCAAAATAGCCAGGATAACTTTCATTATTGTTTCTTTTAATTTCTCTCTTTGTTTCTCAGATTTAATTTTAGCTTCACGCCTAGCTTTGCGGGCTTCAGTGCAATAATGGACATAGTCCTGGTACAATCCAGGACGGCCGTACAATTTCATAAACTCATCAATTTTTGCTTGCTTAACTCGTATCTCTTCAAGAGCCATAAACTCTTCTAAGTCATTGTCTTCTTTGCCTAGAAAGTTAGTCCAAATACTGTTCTTTTTTTTGTTTAAATCTTGTTTGAGTTGTTCTTCTGCACCTACAAAATTAGCTATGGCCGATCCAGCACTACTTAGTTCACGACCATTTTCAATGGTTTGTTTTATTATCGCAAAAGCACTATTCGCCACCATTAGCATTTCAAGCATAGTGTCACCTCAATAGTAAACCTGCCATCATCGCAAGCATCGTAGCTGTAGTTCCTAGTAATATCTGCTCTAGCCTACGAAGCCTAGCCAACGTTTCCCTCCACCTTTCAGCACATACTGCTTCATGTGTATCTATCTGTGCTTTTACTTCTGATGCTTTGACCATATTTATCCCTTTACAAAAAATTGCAGTTTATATTCAGCCTAACTTTTTGGTCTGTACAAGTTGTCGAGCAGTGTTGAAGTTGACCATCAAAAACTAACATTCTGTTGGCTTTGCTTTCGACTTTGTCTCCGTTTTCGAATATTGTGTATCCATCACAATCATTGATACCTAACAAACAAGAATGATTAAAAAACAAATAGTCTGAATGCAATTCATGACTTACTACTTTTTCAGTCCTTGGATATAAATTTGATTTTATTCTTAGAACTGCTTTGATATCTATATCAGCTCTGTGTTTTAAAGGTGCTTGTACAGCTTCAAATAGCTCATTAAAAAATGAACATTGTGGCATTCCGTTATCGTAAAAACAGTGAGTAAAATACCAGTTAGGATCTTCTCCATCTTCTAAAAAAGCTACAGACTTATTAAAATTCCATATAAAATCATTTCTAACTACAGTTTCAGCAATGTAATTAAATTGATCATATGGTAAAAAATTGTCATATACTTTGTAATTCATAACTTCTATGGTTTTGGATACTTATTTTTTATTGCATTAATTGTAGACTTCCAACCATCTATACCATTATGAAATATATCATCTAACTGCTCTTCTAATGGTGGATACTCTTCCTCTCTTTTATCTGCATAAGTTTTGTTAGCAACTCTATCAGCTTCAGCTTTTATTTCTGCATCTTCTACTGCTTGCTTTTCTGTAGCATGAGCAGTTTCAAATCCATAAGATGATATATCTGATATTGTGGTGTTAGGTGAGCCATCTTTATATTCGATTTCACCAGTTGTGCCATCCCATTGTATAGCATGGATGTTACTATCTACAGTGCCTACAAAATTAGTAGAATCTACTACTTCTCCATCAACTATTATTCTTGCTGTATTAGGTTCTTCACCTTCGTAAACATAAGTTATTTTTGCCATTAGTCATCTCCTAGATATGGTGTTGCATTGGGGACTATATAATACCAACCAGTAGCTATATATTTGTCATGTGTGTAAACTGCATTACCTCTATGTGTGTGTGTCCAAGAAGCTGGGAAAAAACAGACAGTACCTTTTTTTGGCTTTACCTTTACACCATATTCCAAAAACTCTGTCTCACCTTCTCCCTCCGGCACATCATTAAGATATATTGTCCAAGTCAAAATTCTGTAAGGATCATCGCTTCTAGCACTATGCTCACAATGCCATACATGAAACCCACCTTTTGGAGGAGTTCTTTGTACCTTTTGCACAACGCTATAATATTGAATTGGAGCTAATGATGGATGATCATTTACATACTCTTTTAGACCTAAATCTAGAATTCTATTAGTTTCTTCAGATAATTCTTTTACACCTTCAAATGTCCAGCTCGTTTCTTTCTCAAAAAAAATAGAAAAGTCTTTTCTATTACCAGCACCATTTGAATCAATGCCACTCCATCCGGAGTTCTTTTTTTCTATTCTATCAAAAGCTTCAATCATTCTATCGCAATAATCATCCGGTGCTAAGTTATGGTAGCTATTTATAAAAGAAAGATCTTTTACCCTCGTCATGTCGTTCATTGGCTCAAACTCCTTTTGTTTTTTATCTCTAATACTTTAGAAAGCTCTAAAAGATTTTGATTAGATTCATTTGCTTTAACCATCTCGTTTCTAAATGACTCTATAGCTCCACCAGTGTGTCTAGATTGCATTGCATTCTCTACTAATAACATTGGCAACCAAGCTACGGCACAAGCATATTCATCTACTTCTTTACCATCATTAGGGTTAGTTCCCTTCATTTGCACAAACCAAGCACACTTAAACTGCTTACATTTTTTAAAACCATTAAGTGGACAGTTTTCTTCTACCTTTAATTGCACATTAATCCTTATTAGCTATGATAAAATCCACATATGAAACATTGATAGATGCGGATGAACTGCCTACAGCTAAGTTACCTGATGTGACATTACCACTTAGACTTGGCGATCCTGACATATTACCACTTAGGTTATGGTTGTGATTGTGACTTCCACCACCACCAGTATTATTTGTGCTTTTATTACCACCTGCTCCATAGACAGCTTGAACTTGTCCGTGTGGATTTCCATTAGTATATCCTTGAGTGTTATTTTTTATAATTAAACTAAAATTGTGTGAGTGAGCTGGTATTTGGCTAGTGCTTAAAGTATGGTTAGCTATGTTTCCACTTATACTAACTCCCAAGTTTCCAGACCCTACTGCTAAATTAGAACCAGGATTACCACTTACAGACCCACCAGAAACACTTGGTGTAGCAAGTGCTGTACTAAATGCAGAACTACCGCCAGTTCCAACAGTACCGCTAACAATCCTTAATGCTTTATCATTGTGAGTTGTTTGCTTAGTCCAGCCAGTAGGTGCTGATGTTTGTTGAAACAGCATTGATGTTCCTTGTGGAAATGGTTCTGCATTAGCAACGGCAGTTGTTACATAAGCAGTAGTAGCTAATTGAGTTGTATTCGTACCAGTGCTAGCTGTAGGAGCTGAAGGTGTCCCAGTAAATGTGGGTGAAGCTAGATTTGCTTTAACAGATAAATCAACAGTGCCAAAACTTAGATTTCCACTACCATCAGTCTGTATAACTTGACCATTTGTTCCATCACTATCAGGATAGGACAAACCATCTAAAACAACTTTGCCAGTTCCATTTGGTGTTATGGCTATGTTTCCGTTTGATGATGAAACTATTGAGTTACCATTTACATCTAGGTTCTCTTGCATGATATCACTTCTCATCATTGAAAAGCCACCTGCCGTTGATCCATCATGTACTACCAATACATCCTTATCTGTATCTACAGTTATCTCTCTAGCAGATCCAGTGAATGTGTTATGTTGGGTGGTTGTGCCACCTCTAATTTTAAGTAGTTTAGCCATTATGCAATACTCCCAAAGTCCATAGTTAAGTTATCTGTGTTTACAGTTCCGTTTAAATTTATTTCACCACTTCCATTAGGTGCTATTGTTATGTCACCATTACTTACAGATACTATAGAATTTCCATTTACATCGAGGTTTCCTCCTAATTGTGGTGTCGTATCATTACTCAAATCAGTGTTTACAGTAGCAAAAGCTAGTTGACCACTTCCATCAGTTTTAAGAAATTGACCTGCTGATCCATCAGATTGAGGATGTGACAATCCATCAATTACAACAGAACCAGTGCCATTAGGAGTTATAGCAATGTTACCATTAGATGTTGAAACAATACTATTACCATTTATGTCTAAATTTCCACCAAGTTGTGGTGTAGTATCACTAAGCAAACTTGTCATCGCACCTGCAACAACTGGTACAAAAGAACTGCCATTGTAGTAGTTCAGTGCATTTGTGGTTGTATTGTAGTAGAGATCGCCTTCGTCAAGACTTGTTGTAGGCTCTGAACTTGATACTCTGTATCTAGCTTCGAAATTATTTATTGAACTTACATTGTTAGCAACTGCTGTTACATTAGAAGATATCCCAGCCACAGAAGTCACGTCACTAGATACACCTGCAACAGTTGTAATATTTGCATTATTACCTGCAACAGTTGTAATATTAGAATTATTTCCTGCCACTGTATTTACGTTTGAAATATTTGTTGCCACAGTGCTAATATCAGTAGAGTCACCTGCTACAGTGGTGACATTGGCACTTATACCACTAACAGTTGTTACATCAGAGCTTATACCTGCTACTGTAGTTACGTTTGAACTTATACCTGCTACTGTTCCAATATCAGTGCCATCTGAAGCCACAGTAGATACATCTGATGATATCCCTGCTACTGTTGAAACGTCAGAACTTATACCTGCTACAGTCGTTACATTTGAACTAACTCCTGCAACACTAGTAACATTAGATGAAATACCTGCAACAGTGTTTATGTTACTTATATCGTTAGCTACTGTATCTATGTTGTTGCCACTACTGGTATCTATTGATTCAGTGATAGAACCTAAATCCTCTGAAGATGTAATTTCACCAGCAACAATATTTATATTTACTTGATCAGAAGAAGAAGGTGCAGTAGCTTGCCATGTTGTACCATTGTAAGCTCGTAGTTCATTTTCTGTAGTATTGAAAAATAGATCACCTTGATCCAATGAATCCGCAGGCAAAGACGAACCAACTCTATACCTATCATTAAAACTGTTAACGCCAGTTATGTTTGATGCGACTGTAGCTAAGTTAGCAACATTAGTTGCCGTTGCCAAAGTATTTAGATCAGCAACAAAATCAGAGGTAGCTAATAAATTTAAATCAGAAACTACATCGCTAGTAGCAAGAGTATTAATGTCAGAGACAATATCGGTTGTGGCCAGGGTATTCAAATCACTAACAATATCAGAAGTTGCTAAAGTATTAAGGTCGCTGACTATATCGCTGTCAGCTAGTGTATTAAGGTCAGATACAATATCAGAAGTGGCCAATAGATTTATATCATTAATAACATCAGTTACCGCTAAAGCATTTACATCGCTAACAAAATCACTTGTTACTAAAGACATACCACTTGCAAAATCGCTTGTTATTAAAGATGCCTTTCCAGCTACTACAGTCACATTACTATCTATATTCGCTACGGCAGTAACATCGCTATCTATATTCGCTACCTTCGTAACATTTGCATCTATTGTCGCTACTTTGCCCACGTTAGTTATGTTTGAGCTTACTGTATTAATGTTAGTAGAATTTGAATTTACGCTAGAAACAGTACTTGATATTGATGATACGTTTGACACGGATGTACTTATTCCAGCTACAGTTTGTATTGCATCAGTTGCATCTGTTCCATCTTCTATATCAGCTAGTGTTGCGATATCTGAAGCAATGTCAGCTAATGTTTGTGCATCAGCAGTAAGTATAGATGCTTCCGGGTTTCCAGTTGTTTCATTAAATCCTAGTATTTTACCAGCTCTAGTTGCCTTAACTGGCAATGTCATATCTGCACCTGATATAACATCATGTTCGGCAAGTCTTAAAGATCTATCGATCTCTTCATTTGTTTGCTGATGTATAAACATGTTTGTGTCAAAATCATCTTCTAATGAGGAAGATGTAAGCTGACCACCTGACGTATAGATTGATGTCCTGGATAAAGGTATATCGGATAATAATGTAACTGTTTGAGAGCTAGTAGGGAAGTTGCCTGATGTAAAGGCTACAGTTCCAGCTCCGGTACCTGAGTTTAATGTAACTGTATAATGTGTTGTTTCTGTTTTTTCAGTACTATCTACGTAAACTTTTAATTCTGATGTAGCGTTAATTTGAAACGAAAAGGCAAAGTTACCGGCTGTTCCATCGCCAGTATATTGAACTCTTCTAGTTTGTGCGGTTACATTATATGTTGCCATTCTAGTTTACCTCTCTAGATTTTATACACTAATTAAAGGCCATTGTCATCCATCAAAATATTCAATCGCTCATTTTGGCTGATCAAATGTTCTGTAGCTAACTTTCTTCTATTACTGACAATAGATGATAACATATCAAATTTATCCCCATCAAAATCTAATGCCATGTAATCTGTATTATTGTTTATAGTGTCTTGTAATTCATACGTCAGGGAAGACGTAATATCATAACCTGCATCACCAGGTAAATTGCCATATTCATCAACCTCATTAATTAAATGTACGTATTCGTTATATTCTGTACTTGATAAGTCGTATCTTTCTCCTCCGCTTTTACCTATCTTTTTAGGGTGAGCTGAAAAAACACCAGCTCCAACCTCAGATAATCTTATTAACTCACCATCTAATTCAGATATTTCACCGCTAATTATTCTCATAGGATTAAATACTTCGTCTAAACGTCCTTCGCCCTGGTAAAGATTTTCTCCCCAAAAATTTAACTTAGGCGGTAACTGATCGCTAAAGAAAGGGTTTCTACTTTTATGATAATTTATACGCTCATACACAGATTTCATAATGTAACCAATACTAGCATTACCTTCTAACTGTTCATCAGTAAGCATTGTGTTAGAAGCTTTAGGATTATTTAAACGCTCCATAGATCCTATAAAACTACTACCTCCAATAAATGGAATGTCCATCTGAGATGTCATATAACTTAATGCACCACCGGTTATTCTATCAGGAGTTCCGGCTACGGCACTTGCAACATCTATAAGTCTTTCTGCACCATAGCCAAGCATAGCTTCTATCTTGCCTTCTTTATCTTCATACTTATTTCCAAAGGCATCTACTAATTCTGAAAAACCTTGTAAAAAGGGCATATTCTTAGCGTATTCAGCTATACCTAACACGTATCCTTTAACAACTGATGTTATTGCTTCCGGATCATCTTCATATTTTAGATAATGTGCTACGTCAGCACCCATAGCTAACATGCCTGATATCGGATCAAATCTACTAAAACTATAAAACCTATATGTTCCATCGTCTTGTTTTAGGCCTATAGAGTATTGAGGTATTTTGCCCTGGTTATATTTATATGCTCTAGGATCAGTAGGACCAGCACCAGTAACAATCATATCATCACCATATACACCGGATGCCATGCCTACCATAGTCATAGCAAGCGTGTTTCCTAATGCTAGCTTAGATAGAGCCATATCAAAGTCACGGCCACTACCGCTCTTTATAGCCTTATATAATGGGTATACATTAAATGTTCTGTCAGCTACTTCGTTAATGATATTGGCTGGCGTATTGTAAAATGGTGTAATTAATTTAAGCCCCGGCAGATTCATGGCCTGGCCAAGTTTAGCTTGTACCCCAGTTAGTTGTCCTTGAAATGTTTGTTTCAAAGCTTCTGAAGTCATCAGATCATTAACTTCTTCGGGTGTATCAGTCATAACCCTAGTATATTCTTTTTGTGCTTCTAACTTAGCATCAGCTCTAGACATGCCTGATTTAATCGCACTTTCATAAGTTCTTTGGCTGTATCTAAAAGCTTCTCTATACAAAACTTTTCTACGTGTAATAACTTTAAAATATGCATCTTCACTAGCTAAAAACCTACCAGGTAATCTAGTAGCAACACCCATAGCATTTATACCCATTTTAGTAAAATCGCCATTTGAAGCGTTATTTAATATCTCAGTAATATCATCAGTATCACCGATCGCTTGTTTTACTCGTAAATCTATCTTGCTACCAAAGTCACCGGTTTTACCAGTAATCATGCTCTTAGCCATTAAAGTAAATGCATCCTTTTGAGCCATCATAAGACCATGAGCTTCTGCTGACATTTCACCTAAATAAACTCGGTCACCCATTTCACCATCAATATTGAATAATTTACCAGCTCTTGTTCTAACTTCACCTATAACGCCAGCTATACCTCTTTCAGCTAATGTTTGTACTTGGAATGCTCCATTACCAAATATATTAACCATGTGTGTTGGTGGAGCTGAGAGTAGGGCGTTAATATACATTTCCATAGCTACATCATAGGTTTTAGAGGCAAACCCTTTCTCAGCATACTTTGCTTTTTGTGTTGCATTATCGAATGACAAATAAACATTAAAATCATAATCTATCTTGCCTTCGTCTAGACTTTTAACAAAATTAGTTAGCCTTTCTTTTTCTGCTGTAAGATCTATGTTTTCTAATTTAGCAATGTTTCGAACAACCGCTAAACCTCTACCATATTCAGATACAGAAGCTGATACCTGGCTTACTATGTTAGATTGTACAGTAGCAAGTAATTTGAAATTTTTATGAAGGTTTTGCTTAGTTACTAAGTCTGTAGCATCTCTGCCTTGTTTAGCTAATTTATTTAATTCTTGCCCAAGATTTATCATTGCTATTAATCCGACAAGAACATGTTCCGGTGGAGGTACGTTACCAGGTTTTTTAACTAAAAGGTTTTTTAAAGTATCCTCAAAGCCACTAGCTTGTGCCATAGCTACCATTTCTTCGATACTTTTTTTATCCCTTCGTAAATGATTTATTAATTCCTGGTTGTTTTGTTTTATTCTGAAAAGAAGCTTGTCAGTATCGAAGTCTAGCTCCAACTTATCAGTAAGAGATACTAGGTTTAGGCCAGGGCCTTTATATCCGTCAGCACTTAATGTTTCATTTAGAGCCTTTACTTCTATGTCATCCATGCCCCTAATGACAACATCACCGCTATCCATTTTTGTAACTGTATCGTCAGGAGCTGTACCACGAAAAGATCTTTGCTCGGCATCAGAACCGAACTTAATTAGGGCATCTTTGAATTTTTTAAGAAAGCTCATCGTCATTCCCTTCATCAATCATTGCACCAGTATCAAGTAATGTAAGACCACCAACGCTAGCTAACGGAATTGACCCTTCCATAAACTTTTTGAATACTTCTTCTTTGCTAAAACCAGTAAGCTGAGAAGTTACATCTATTCTGTCATCGATTAATTCAACGATTGTTTTTGGTTCTGAAGCTAGGCCAGTTTTATCACCATTAGCAAACCATGATAAAGATTGTGCTTCTGCTGGTCTTACTCCAGCCTTTTCAGCTACCTTCTTGTATAAATCAGAGAACACTGCATATTCAGTTTGCTTGCTAATTTTGTTAATAGCTTGTGTTTCAAGTGTGTCCCTAACCATAGTAGATACATCTAATGAAGATGGATCATTTTTATACATTTCCTGGTATTCTTTTGTTTTTTGTGCTGTTTTGCCACCAATCCATTCTATAGGAACAGAACCAGGTTCTAGATCATTTATTGCATCAATAACAGCTCTAATAGCGTGTGTGTCAACTGTAACACCTTCTAAATTACCAGCTACATTCTCAGCAAAGGTTGCTGGCTTTGGATTAGTATCAAAACTAATTCCTTCAGCTTTAGATGCATCAATTAATTTTTTATGAATGCCGGTTGGGCCAATCATCATAGGGTAGCCCTTTTCATTCATGCCATCACCGCCAGGGCCTAAAATCTTTTCTAAATCTACACCTATATTTTCTTTAGTAGCTACTAGTGATGCATTCCTTAAATTCTGATCCGTCATAGTTCTTGGACTTGTTGATGCATAGTTTTTAGAAAACTTTATTAGCTGGGTTATAGCTGTTTCTTTAGGTATTCCAAGCTCTACAGCTTTTTGTATTATAGGTGATGTATTATAAAAATATTGTATATTTCTACCTTTAAAAGGAATTATTTTTTTAGCTAACACATCTGCTATAGCATCCATTTTATCTACAATAGCTTGTGATCTGTTGTTAAGAGGATAAACTTGTTGATCTGTTTTTCTAGGAACTGGCGTTTCTTTTTGATCAACTTCTACTTTTTGATAAGCTTCATCAGATGTATTAAATAAAGGATTTTGTCCGCTAGGCATTGTTCTTTTGTTTGTTGGCAGTTTCATTTCTTCTGCTCTTTTATTTAAAACAAGCTTTGTATCTTCAAGAACATTACTAGGAGCAAATTTTGCTAGACCTTGTTTTAATAATTTATCTGCTTCACCAACAGCATTCATAGATAAAGTGGCACCTCCAGTATCTAGATCTAGATCACGTTGTGCCTTTTCGCCAAGTGTCTCTAATACTTTTTTACCACCTTTAATAGTAGCCTTACCACCAGCAGTAACAGTTCCACCAACACCACCAAACTCACCAGCACTATATCCGGACTTTGCATCTTCTTTGTACTGGTCACTTATGTTTAAGCTGTCTACAAAACTATCAAACTTTTCTTTAAAAAACTCAGAGCCATAATTTTGTTTAGAGAACTCAGTAAACGATTTAGTAAATTGGTCTATTCTCTCACCATCTTCAGCAGATACTGCATCTTTTATACCGACAAAGAAAGCTCCGATATCGGTAGGCAATCCGGCTGTAGCACTAACCGCACCACTAGCCATGCCGGCTATAGTAGAACCAATGCCGGTTATAGCATCAGTAACACTGTCATACTTAGGATCAGGCTTGCCATCGTCTATTTCTATAGAAGATTTATCACCAAACTTATAAAGAATATCACCACCCATTTGGCGTATGGAATTAGACTTTTCTATTTCATCAAATAAATTGTATTCTTCCATTAGCTACGATCCATATGTTTTTTGATGATTGTGTATATGTTTTGATAATCTCTTGTCTTTTTCAGATCAGGATTAGCATCCAAAAATGTAATAACTTTATTGAAGTCAGTATCATTAAAATCTTTTAGCTCTTCATATTTAGAAGATAATTTTATTTTTAATCTAGATACTTGTTTCTTAGCTGTTTCTAAACTCTGTGCATCTAATTTATCAGATATTTCATCACTTACCTTTGAAACCATTTCTTTCATTTCTGATACTAAATCAACTTCAGTTTTTGATTGTACAGCGTTTCTTTTAAGATCTTCTAGCCTACCTTTAATTCTTTGATAAATAGCTCTTGGTTTAGAGTAGCCATCATTTTTAATAACTGTTTCCATAGTCTTTGCGGTAAAGCCAGGGAACTCGGTATTTAACAGCCCTGATAAGGATACTAATGCTGATTTAAGCTCTTTATCTTCATTTGCTACAATACCTTTATTTAGATCCATGATATCTTTTGTAGTTAACAAAGATGTGCTTTTACTTAGATCTTCATAAGTTAATGTGCCAGCATCTTTTTTCTGATTAAGGATGATTAATGTTTGGTCATCAGATTCAGACCTACTTGATTTACCCTGAGATAACTTCTCTTGTAAAACCTCGGCTTTTTTTATGTCATATTTTTTTAT
>JACLAB010004809.1_pt1 | contig 17498 bp, 17 predicted proteins | sample 8027921 | NCBI WGS metagenome assembly JACLAB01 (sample SAMN15725117, study PRJNA655200) | protist metagenome | isolation source: fluorescence activated cell sorting (FACS) single amplified genomes of... | place: USA: West Boothbay Harbor, Gulf of Maine | collected 2000-07-19 | reverse complement strand
CTATACAATATTATAATAAACATGTGTTATTAATATGTGAATACCCGGTGAATAAGAGTGGGTGGTGTGATTAAGAAAAAGAAGAAAAAGAAATGGTGAACAGTGGACGGGTGTATCGCGTGGGAGATTTACGGGATATCTTTAAGAAAGAAGAAGAAGAAATGATGATGGTGGTTACGAAAACGACTTTTCTGGACGACGACGACGAGAAGTCAGAAGAAGAAGAAGAAATTGTAGAGACCGAGAGGCAAGAAGACGGAGAAGAGGAAGAAGAAAAAGGAGGAGATGATGAAAAAGAAGATAAAGAAGAAAACGTGTACGAAGTCTCCGTGCGCGTCTTGGGCACTTTGGAAAGTTTCGACGCTTCAAATTCCGTCGGTGTTTTGAAAGACGACGCGTTCGCGCTCACCTTCGACGCGTCTTCAATGTCGCCGACGTTTAAGTGGAAGTTGAAGAGTTTATATTTTTTGATTGGGGAGTACGAAAAATGTTCGTTTTCTTCTCCATCGTCGTCGACTTCGACGCGGTTTTCTATTTTACGAAACGGTGTTTTACGCGTTCGGATAGCGCAGAACGCGAGCGGCTTGGACGTGAACGCGTATCACGAAGCCGCGAAGATTAGAGAGGAGTTTTTACACTAGAAGCTTTATTTAGAGAGGAAGAGAGTAGACCGTAGAAAGTAGCGCGTAACAATGATAATATAATAGTGTGTTGTACCAGTGTGTGTGTCAGTGTGCTAAAAATACAAATCAAGACAATTCTATAATAAATAATAATATTAACGCGGTAGTTGTGAAATGACGATCGATTACTTGGCGGAAGACGTCGTGGATGTTTTCAATAAAGCGCTCACGGTCTCCCCGAACCAACGCAACGAAACCGTCCCGCCACTGCGATGATGGTTCACACTCACTAATACGCCAAGGAGTGCCATCCCACTCACCACGCCGAGGAGATAATCTCTCGAGTTAAAGCCACTCCCGAACCCGGCGGAACCGGCGGCGCTTCCAGCCAACTGCGCGAGTTTGCTCAACGCGTTTGACGAAGAGATATCGTCGTCGCTACTACTCGCCGCTTTCGATTTCTTATCGAGTTTTCCTCGAACGCTCGCAATTTCTAACCGTAACGCCGCTATCGTCCCTTCGCATTCGGCCAGTTTTATCTTCAAAGCATCCATGCCGTCCTTATTCGTTCGCGGGTCCATCAACGCTTCTAACGAGACGATTTGCTTCTCCAACTTTGCAATTTCTCTCACTCGGTCGTCCGCGATAGATTTATACTGATGATGGTGATGAAGAAGAAGAAGAAGAAGAGTCAGTAACGAGAAGCAAACGCAGAGAAGAGAGAAGTTTATTTTTGAAAAATGAGATGATTTATTTAGGTAAACGAAAAGAAAAGAACACAACAACAACAACATTAATACCTTGTTCCTAGCCGCGATCGCGTTTTCGATGACCGCGATGTTCTTTTGCTTCGCCTTCTCTCGCTCTTTTTCGTTGTTGTTGTTGTTCGACATTTTATACTAACTCGTCGGGGTAAAACTAACTGTGTGGTGTTTTTGAAGCGATGATGATGACGAAAATGAAGCCAAAACAAGGGGTGTTTGTTCCAAGTGTTTTTTGACTTTTTCAAGGCAGATTCATCAACGACTTTTGTCCAAACAACACAAAAACGCTCTCTCATCAGCGCGTATCAGCGCGATATAATAAATAACAATGATGCGAAGGAAACCGTGTCTTTTGCGCTCCACTTGGCCAGAGGAGGAGGAGAAAAACGATTTGAATGGAGGAGCAAGAGACGCACCACCACAAAAAGTAACTTTATTAAACAGAATGGAAGTAAGACGACGCGTGCATTCAATACCTTTGTCTAAAATACTCGCTTTGGACGAATGTCGGAGCAAAGAGGAGTACGATGAATACAGAAGAGAGTTGGGGGAGTTTTCAATTGATGATGCCGATAAAAGTGCAAAGGAAGAAGAAACATTAGAAAAAGAAGAAGAAGTTAAAAACAAAAAGAAAGAAGAAGAGGCGATGTTAGACGACTTGTTAGACGACGACGATTAAATCGATTAAAACGTATAGAAACGTATAGAAACGAATAGAGTAGTTAGTTAGTTGGAATTTTATGATTGTATTATAATACGTTCGGAGCAAATCATTATTAATTTACACGTAATCAGGACCTGGGAACTGTAACTGAACGTATCCTCGTCTGGATCGAACCGTGCGTTTGCGTTTGATGAATCCCAACAAGAGCAAACCAACGCCGGGAATACCGAGCGCACTTCCGACGACAATGAGCACGATTCCTTCTATTGACACTTTTGCGCGGTGTCTTTCGTAATTCCTCTTGAAAATCGTTTGGTTTTTGAGCCAGAGTTCGGGATCGAACGCGTGTTGAATAGTCACCGTTTGCTCGGCGAAAGCGACGCGAATTTTGTTCGCATCCGGAAGGGTGGCTTTGATTTGAGGCGCATCGATACGTTTCCGTATCGATGGTTTCCACAAAAGTGATCCATTATCACTGTTTCCATTCACTGCGGTGTTTGTGATCCCAGTATTACTATCGCCGCTTTTGCTATTGCTGCTGCTACTACTACTACTACTGCTGCTGCTGCTATCGCTACTACTACCCGAAGAAATACCTCGTACTCTCGTTAGGCTCCCCGGTTCGCACCCAAAATTACCGAACGTATCATCCAAAACCCAATGCGCATTTTCTTCTACGCCACTCTTTCTGACTTTGAAACACACGCGCAAGAGCGCTGAATATGTCTCGCAATTTTGTGTGTTAGTATGATAGCCACCCATTTGATATTTACAAATCTTATTGTTCACGTGGGAAAGTATCGTTTTTTGAAACAGTATTTGCTCGCCTAAATCGATCGAGGCGACGATTTGGTTTGAAGCCGTGTCTTTTCCTACGAGCGAAAGCGAAAGCGGCGTCTCGAGCATTCGAGAGACGAGTGCCGTGTTGTTCATGGCGTCGTTTAAATTAGTCTTATCGCTAGTTTTGTTCAACAACTTTGTCGTCGTCGCCGGTATCGGGTTTCCTTTTTGAACTGCCTCTCGCAACGTGTCAATCGACGGCATGTACTCGGCGTATTTCGGATAAATTTTCGGTAAAACGTACATTTCCATCAGATTTGAACTCTGAAATTTCAAAGCTTTGTAAGTTTGCGGTGCAGCTAACTTGGGCGCTTGATAATTAGTCGCCTCCGTTGTGCTCCTCAACGTTTCGATATTCGGCGATGCCTGCGCGTCGTTGAAGTTGTTGTCGATCAACATCCACTCCACGCGTTCGAATTCATCTCTGTATATGTTATTCCACTTGTTCAACTTTTCGACGAACACTCTCGTGTGCAAATCTCCCGGTATCTCGTGTCGTTTCAGTTTTGATTCTCTGACTAAACCGCTTCCGAACAAAATCAAACAAAACGAGAGCAAACAGGCAACGGAGCCAAACTTGATTGAAATTTGCTGCTCCGAGAGATGTAACGTGCTACTATTAGAGGACGACGAATGAGAGGTGCTCGAAGCCGTCGATTGTCGAAATACCCTGTTTGAACCAATGTTTCCACCTCCCGAAGTATTCATCATCTTTGTTTGATATTGACTGGAAGAAGAAGAAGATGCCACCGGAGTCGCCGGTCGAATATTATTTTCAAACGCATTGTTGTTGTTATTCAAGTTGTTGTTGTTCTCCAAAATCGTTTGTCCCGACGAGTGGATGATTGCGGGGGCGGTAGCGGCGGAAGTGGAGGCGGCGCGAGGTGAATTCGACGACGACGTGTTGTGCGAAGAAGCCGCAGCACCTCGTCTCATAATATACTTTTTTTTAACACTCGTGCTCACGAATAATTATATTATTATTGTGCGGGTTGACGAATGTGAGTTCTCAAAGTCTCGTTGACTTCTCTCTTTATTAGTCTCTCTCTCGGAAAAATTCTCTCCTCCAAAAATTTTTTTGGACCAAAAGTCGCCAAAAAAACAGGAAACACAAGTTCTTTCGAGTTCTTTCGACACCACAAAAACAAAAGCAGCTCTCCTAATAATAGTAGATAATATGTCAGCCAACGCACAATCAGCCATCTCTTTCGGTACGTTTCCTCCTTCGTATCCCACCTTCGCGAGAGACAGAGACAGAAACGTGTCTGTCTCTCCCGTGTCCTCGTTCGTCGTCCTTCTTTGAGTTCTCTTTCTTTCGTTCTTTTATTCCTTTTCCTCCTCGTTTTTGTGGTCGGTTCTGTCGGGGACGAGAAGAGACGAGGAGAGATGTATGTTGAGAAAGGAATATTAATTCCAATTCGCTATTTCTCGCTTTTTGTTGCGCGTAAAAGATACAGAAGAAGAACTAAAAATAACGATGGATTTCTTTCTCCTTTAACTAAACAGCTCCGACGACGACGACGCGCGTCGTCGCTTCCTCCTCTTCGGGTAAGAATATCACAGCAGCAGCAGCAGAAAAAGAGAGCTGAAAAGCTTTTGAGTTTTTGTTCTCTTTTTTCCCTTTGTTTTTCATCTTCTTTTCATCTTCTTCTTCTTCTCTTTTTCATCATCTGTCCACCTGTTAAAAGAGTATAACTAATACAACAAATTATTTCACTTCTTCTTTTATTATTGTAACTAAAATACAGCCTTGAGCTCGAGAAGAATGAGCAAAACTAGAAACGCGTTGCGATTATCTTCTTCTATCCCTGCGAGGCACGGAAAGAAATCGTCTTTGGTCGTTCAAGCGATCAACCCGCGATCGGATGCCGCGGACGCGGGCAAAGGCCAACGCGTCATGATCATCGGCGGCGACGGTTACTGCGGATGGGCGACGGCTTTGCACTTGTCCCAAAGAGGCTACGAGGTGTCCATCGTCGATAACTTGTGTAGACGTCAGTTTGATGATCAGCTCGGTTTCAATTCCTTGACGCCGATTAAATCCATCCACGAAAGAGTTCGCAAGTGGGAAGAAGTTTCCGGGAGAAAGATTGAGTTGTTCATCGGCGACGTGTGCGACTACGAGTTTTTGGGCGCAACGTTTGAAAAATTCAACCCGACTGCCGCGGTACACTTTGGCGAGCAGCGCTCTGCACCGTACTCGATGATGGATAGATCTCGTGCCATCTTTACGCAAACGAACAACGTTATGGGTACCATTAACGTCTTGTACGCGATTAAAGAGTTCGCGCCGGATTGCCACTTGGTCAAACTCGGCACAATGGGTGAATACGGTACTCCGAACATCGACATCGAGGAAGGTTACTTGACCATCACGCACAATGGTAGAACAGATACGTTGCCGTACCCGAAACAAGGTGGTTCTTTCTACCACTTGTCGAAATGCCACGACTCTGCGAACATGTTGTTTTGCACGAAAGCGTGGAACTTGCGATGCACGGATATTAACCAAGGCGTCGTGTACGGCATCGCAACGGACGAAACGATGATGCACCCAGACTTGATCAACAGATTAGATTACGATGCCGTCTTTGGCACCGCATTGAACAGATTTTGCATCCAAGCCGCGGTTGGTCACCCGATGACGGTGTACGGTAAGGGCGGACAAACAAGAGGTTTCTTGAACATTCGCGATACCGTGCAATGCATCCAAATTGCCGTCGACAACCCCGCGGAACCGGGAAAGATGCCAATTTACAACCAGTTTACGCAGCAATTCTCCGTGAACGAACTCGCTGGTTTGATCACCGAAGCCGGTCAGAAATTAGGATTGAGTCCGGAAGTTATTAGCGTACCGAACCCGAGAACCGAAGCGGAAGAGCACTACTACAACGCGAAAAACTCCAACTTGAAAGACTTGGGATTAGAACCGACTTTGTTGGGCGATGAATTGCTCGACACGCTCATGAAAACCGTGATTGACTACAAAGATAGAGTTGACCAGAGATTAATCATGCCGGGTGTGAACTGGAAAGAGTCGCAAAGCGTCGCGAAGAACATCACCAAGTAAACGCAAATCTCTTTCAATAAAAGAATAAAAGAATAAGAATAACAAACTACACACAGTGACTACAAAACGAAAGCGCGACTAATAAAAATGCTTCCGAACGATTGGTTCGACGTTCACTCGCATTTTCTCGTACGCTTTCTTCTTCGCCTCCCACACGCTCTCAACGCACTCATCCAAAGACATCCACTTCATCTGCGTGAACTCCGCCGGTTCGCCGTCCAACCCTTCCAAGTTTACAAATTCCATGGGATCGGCTGACGTTTTACATCGAAATACTGCAAACTCTAACCGTTGTCCGGCCAACCCTTTCTTTTCTAACCACCCACCTGCGCTGTACGCATACGCGTCGTCATTCTCTAAGACAGACAATAACTCTACTTGGATATTCTTTTTATTCTTCGAGGAATCTAAGGATATCCCAGTCTCTTCGTACAGCTCTCTCGTCGCCGCCTCGGCGGTGGTTTCTTTCGGTTCCATCCCGCCTTGGGGTAAATTCCAGGACCCACTCTTCCCGGCGCGTTCGCCGACTAAAACGTGCGAGCCAGAGTCGTTGAAGACGATGGCGCACGCGCACTTGCGGTATTTCTTCCCGTCTACAATGGCAGTCTTTTCTGGATTATACTCCCCTCCTCCTCCTCCTTCCGTCTTGTCCTCTTTCGGTTGTTGTTTCTTTGCTTTCGTTATCGCCGTCGGTGACGAGGACGAATACATTCTTCTCCCTCCTCCTCCTCTGTATCCTCCTCCTCCTCGTTTAAAGTGATGAAGATGATGATAATAACAAGAATAGGAAGACGAACGGCAATAACACGAAACAACAGAGGTGAGCTTAATGAGCGAGGTCCCGCCGTGCTGCAGAAACATGTACTCTTCTCTCTCTCTTCCTTTCTTGTTTTTATTTTATTGTTGTTGTTGTTGTTGTTGTTTGATGTCTCTCCTTTTTTTTCATTTTTGTTTTTTTTTGCATGTGCTTTTTCGATGATGATGATGGCATATTTGGAAACAACGAACGAAGAAGAAGAAGAGAGATTTTTCTTGATCGCGAATTCTCAAAACTTGAATTTCTTCATAAGAAAGAACGAGACGTATATATAAAAGATGAGCTCTTTTTCTTCTAATAAACATTCACGCAAAGCGTTGCTGGCGACGTTCGCCTTGGCGTGCTTGGCCATTTTTATCGGCATCAACGGCGTCTTTGTCGAAGCAAAGAAAGGACCGAAAATTACAAACACCGTTTACTTCGACGTCTCCATCGGAGGGAAAGACGCGGGAAGAATTACCATGGGTTTGTACGGCGCCACGGTACCGAAGACGGTCGAAAACTTCCGAGCGTTAGCGACCGGAGAGAAAGGCTACGGCTACGAAGGCTCAACTTTTCACAGAGTGATCAAAGACTTTATGATCCAAGGTGGTGATTTCACCAAAGGAGATGGCACGGGAGGCAAGTCTATTTACGGCGAAAAGTTCGCGGATGAAAACTTCAAGTTGAAGCACACCGGTCCAGGAACGTTGTCCATGGCCAACGCCGGCCCGAACACGAACGGGTCGCAGTTTTTCATTTGCACCGTGGTCACCTCTTGGTTGGACGGTCGACACGTCGTTTTTGGAAGAGTCACGGATGGTATGGACGTCGTTCGTAAAATCGAAGCTTTGAACGGAACGCCGCCGAGCGAAACTGTCACGATCACAAAGTCCGGCGAGTTGCCGATGGATGCGCACGTTCAAGATGAAATTTAATGAAAATTAACTCAAAGATGGAGAAGAACACATTTTTTTAAGTAGTATTGTTATTAATGTTAGTACTATTGTTCTTTTAATATCAATATCAAATGATTCACCGACAGACACGCGTAGCATGTTTTCATTTTAAAAGTTGTCGCGATGCGTTACATCCATACAATGTATCTATGCGAGGCGCGTACCAGGTACAATATATACTTATATATAGAATTCTAACGTCATGGATTAGTTTTTTATTAGCTGTAAATATAGATAGTATAACAAGCTGTTTTAGTTTTTAGCAAACGAAAAGCCATCATCATCGCTTATTCCCAGTTGGCCGCGGTGAGTTCAGCCAAATCGACGACTCTTTGGGAGTAGCCCCACTCGTTGTCGTACCACGCAACAACCTTCAACATGTCGTCACCGATGACCATCGTCAAAGCAGAGTCGATAGTCGTGGATTGGTCGGTGCATCTGAAATCGACAGAGACCAACGGTTCGTCGCAGACGGACAAGATGCCCTTCAACGGACCAGCCGCTGACTCACGGAACGCGTTGTTGACTTCCTCGGCGGTGACCTTCTTGGAGGTTTGGATAACCAAATCGACAACGGAAACGTTCGGGGTCGGGACTCTCAACGCGATACCGTTCAACTTACCCTTCAATTCCGGCAAGACCAAGGCAACAGCCTTGGCGGCGCCAGTGGAGGTCGGCACAATGTTCAAGGCCGCAGCTCTCGCGCGTCTCAAGTCTCTGTGCGAGGCGTCCAAAATCTTTTGGTCACCAGTGTACGAGTGAGTGGTGGTCATCAAACCCTTGACCAAACCGAATTTGTCGTTCAAGACCTTGACGAACGGCGCCAAGCCGTTGGTCGTGCAAGACGCGTTGGAGATGATCTTGTCAGAGTTCTTGTATTGGTCAGCGTTGACGCCCAAAACGTACGTCGGGATGTCGTCGCCCTTCGCCGGGGCGGTGATGACAACCTTCTTGGCACCCGCGGTCAAGTGCTTGGAAGCACCCGGGGTGTCAATGAAGACACCAGTACCTTCGATGACGATGTCGATGCCTAATTCCTTCCACGGCAATTGCAACGGGTCTCTGGAGGAGACAATTTGGATGCTCTTGCCATCGATGGACATGTGCGTGTCGTCGACGATCTTGACGTCAGCTTCGAACGTGCCCAAGACGGAATCGTACTTGACCAAGTGCGAGGCTTGCTTGACACCGCCGGAGTCGTTGATGGCAACAACTTCGAGCAAGGTGTCCTTGCCTCTGCCGTGCCAGCATCTCAAAAAGTTACGGCCGATACGACCAAAGCCATTGATGGCAACCTTGCAGGTTTTGCCCTTGGCTTCGATAGTGTTGCTGACAGACGCCTGTGAGAAGGGAAGAAACGAAAATATATGTGAGCAACTGCGTGTTTCTCTACTATACACCGGAACAGGATTATTACGTAGTACACAGACCCGATCGATTCCACGACAACAGTAGGAGGAGGAGGAGGAGGAGGAGGAGAAGAGAAAATAGAAGAGCTTTTTCTCATACGCAGAGCAAAAGTTGATCTGGACTCGCCTCTTCTCTCACCTCCTCTACACCAACCGCCTTCTACAAAAAAAAAAACAGAGACCAGAAGAGAGAGCGGATAACGAGACTCGCCCGATGGAAAAAAGAACACACCTTGGCGACGGTCTTGTTCTTGAACTGACCGGCAGCCTTGGAGAACTGCGTGAGTTGGGTAGTCTGTGAGAGTTTCAGAAGATAGTTTGAGGTCAGTTGTCGCGTTTAAAATTTCGCGCGAGAGAGAGACGGAGGAGAATTCGTACGCGCGCTTTTGTCGCGCGCGCAATTTTCTGTCATCATTTACGATTACTCCCCTTTGCGGGGAGCGAGAAATTTCTTTTTTTTAGGCACACATCCATTTTCGATGATTAGCGGAGAAAAATAACGCGTCGGGCGAAAACGCGGGAGGGAACCTCCGACGCGAACAGCAGACGAGCGCGAGAAGAAAAGAATTGCGTTATATGCGTACCTTGGCGGCGGAAAAAGTAGCCATTGTGTGCGAAATAAGAGTGAGGAATTCGGTGTGTGTGTGGATACAGAAAGAGAGAGAAAGATGGATGTTTTCACCACCACGGCCACGGCCGGTGACTGTTGTTTTCTTTTCACCTCTCTCCACCTCAAGATTTTTCTCTTTTTTTTTGGAAAAGAGATTTCTTGTTGTTTTTGCCACCTGTTCGAGGACGTCACAACCCGAAAAAGACCCTCCAAAACAAACTCAAAAAAAGCGAGGGAGAAGTCGACACATTGTGTTGAGTGTCGTGTCACGCTCCCCTGGAAAGTTGTTTAAGAGAACACTTACTTACTGTGGAAAGCGCACACAAAGGTACGTAAAGAGAGAGAGAGAGAGAGAAAAGAAGAAGAGGCGCATTTTCTCCTTCGTCTTGCCCGGGTTGTAGTAAGAACGCGGGGTGAAAAAGTGGCGCGAAGAAGAAAGGAATTCTCAGAACACACTACGTCAGCCTAATAAGTCCTCGTCGTCGTCGTCGTCGTCGTCGAAAGGGAAAGAGGGCAAAAATTTATGTCGTCCTCTCAGCAGCAGCGCGTGATGACGTCGGCGGAAACGGGAAGAACAACGCCGAGGACGACGACGACGACAAGGACGACGACAAGGACAATCGCTGCGGAAGATGATCGCATGAACAACACGAACAGTAATGGAATGCCTATGATCCACGTCTTAGTCGTGGACGACGAGAGAATCTGTCGTGCGGTCACGTCACAGGTTCTGAGAAAGTGTGGATACCGGGTGACGACGTGTGAGAGTGGCGCCGAAGCCATCGAGTTGTTGCGTCGAGGCACTGAGTTTAACTTATTGCTCACGGACGTGATGATGCCCGATATCGACGGGCCAAAGTTACTCCAACACGTGCGACATCACTCGCAATTTTCTCAGTTACCCGTCATCATGATGTCTGCCAATCAACACTCGGAAATTGTCTTTGAGTGCGTGCGAAGCGGCGCGGATGATTATTTACTCAAACCAGTCACGGTGAAACAAGTGAAACTTTTATGGCAGCACGTGTGGAGGAAGCAGTACTCGGCGGCACCGCAGACGGTTCCGAGACTGAACGAATACGGCGAAGAGTTAGATGAAGATAACGAAGACGACGGGATATGTATGCTCGGTAAAGAAGAAATGTTCCAAGGCGTGCCAAACGTCCCGAGGCGATTAAACTCAGAATCCGATCTTTTGATGAACAGTAACGGCAATAGCGGCAACAATGACAACGACAACAACAGTAAGAATAAGAATAATAGCAGCAAAAACAACGACAACAACATCACGATGAACAACAATTCCACCGCCATCAATAAAAGAAACATCAATAACAACAACAAAAATAGTCATCCTAGATCGCTTTCGCGAGACTCTTCGAGAGAGAATTTCTTGTCGATGCTTTTACTCAAGAGCATCGCCAATAACAATAAAGAAAGAAATCCTTCGAATGTTACTGCTACTGATACTGCTACTGCTGCTACCACCGCAGCGGCAAAAACTGCTTCTACGACACCGAAGAAAACGACGAAAAATAACAAGGACATGAACGACTCAAAGAACAACGCGAACGCGCGTAATCCGCCCGCGCAAACAAGAAGAGTCGAGAATGACGATGTCGAAGTGCCGATGGAGGTGGATCTTCCGCGCGCCAATAATCGAGCTAATAAGACCAAAGATGCAGAAATAGTGCGAAGGAAGAAAGAAGAATCGGAGTTAATATTGAGGGAGAATAAAGCGAAGACAGAGAAACGGTTAATACAAAATTCTTCTCTTGCGAAAAAGTCGTCGTCGTCGAGATCTCATGGAGGATCTCCCGGAGCCCACCACTCTTCTCCATCCTCACTCAGTAGTCACGATGATAGTAACTTTGTTTTAGCGCCACCGATACAAGGCTTGGAGAAGTCGAGGTCGTTCGTTTCAGTTAGAAATTGGCTCGATTCGAACGCATTCAGAACGATGAGTGATGAAACGAAATTTCATGTGTTAGCTAGAACTGCGGCGATTCTAGCGAACGAACACGAGCGCGGTTTCTGCTCCGGTGGCGTCAATCCTTCGAGATTGTTGATTTCTCCGCAAGGAGATATCAAAGCATTTGATAAAGAAGAGATGAACGCAAGAAGTAATAGGAACAGAATGGCGAGAGGATCGAAACAACAACCGGTGATGAAACGTCGCGAAGTTTTGTACGAAACTCTTCCGAGTGAAAATGAACTTCCAAACACCATCAAATCTGAACTCGTTTCTCTCGGTGCCCTCGTATCCGAAATGTTTTGGAAAGATATGTTCGACGTTGGCTCTAGTTCTGAGAATCCGCGCGCTTGGTTCAATGAAAAAGAAATCACGCACATCGATGAGTTACACCCGGAAATGGCGGAAACCTTCAGAAAATTGATATCGAGAGATCCTCGCCATCGAGTATCGGCGCAATCTGTGAGAGATACCGCGTTGAAGCAACTAGAAATTCTGAGACACCGCCGGTCATCATCTTCTACGTCGATGCCTTCGAAAGCTACGCTCGTTGACCGCGAGTTGAACGTGGACTCCGAGAGAAAGGCGAACGAGTTGAAAACAATCATCGACGTTCTTAAATCGATTGAAAAATCCCGCCAACGCGAGTACGAAAAAACGCAGCGGGAATTGAACGTTTTAAATGCGCTGTCAAAGTTGCTCCCCGCCGGAAAACAAGGAATTTCTACTCGCAGCAACACGAAAAGAAAGCGGGGTGAAAGTAATAACAATATTCACAACTCTTCAGATGTTCCCGGCCCACTTAACAGCGAAAAGTGGGCAAGGCAACCTCCAGAGTCGCAGCGCGCTCTCGATCACGTGCCCTTTGACGACTTGCCGAAAATTGTATTTGAATCTTTGGAAGAAACGTTATTTCAAGCATACGCGAAATCGTGCAAAAACCATGCTCTTCAACTCGCGCGCGGTGGATTTAGTGGAGAGTACAATACCGGTCGCGCAGGATCGGTGAAAGACGACGAAAAATGGATTTCAAACATGATCAAACGCACAAACGTTGAAGAACAGTTAACGGATGATTTGAAAGAATTTGGCAGCTGTTTAACTCGCGTAACGCGAAAGTGGCGATTTCGAGTCGTCGCTAGGCTGGGGTGCGGAGATTTAGTCGGTGGTTCGAGCGATATGGTGTGTTCTACCGCGTGGAATCGCGACGGCGACTTGTTCGCTACCGCGGGTATTTCGAAGCGGCTGTGTATTTACGAGGTTGCCTCCGTCATGCAGTTGGGCAACGCCGTGCATTGTCCAGCCATTGAACTTTCCACGAGCTCAAAGTTGTCGTCAATCAGTTTCAATCCGTACGTGAAGCCGGTTATGGCATCTGCGACGTATGACGGCGCGATGCAAATCTGGGACGTCCAGAAAGGCATGGAAACCATGCGATTGAAGAATCATACCAAACGGGTTTGGTCGACTGAGTTTTCTCCGATCGATCCAACTCGTCTGTTATCAGCTTCGGACGATGGCACAACTCGAGTCTGGTCAATCACGCAAAGACGAGAGTGCATGGTGATTAATGATCCGAATCAAGCAAACATATGTTCGGTGAACTCTTCTCGCATGGACTCAAATCTGATCGCAGTCGGCTCAGCAGATCACAAAGTACACGTTTACGATCTTCGAAACGCGGTGATGCCGATGTTGACTTTGGAAACGCACAAGAAAGCAGTATCGTATGTGAGATGGATGGGTAATGAGCTTGTTTCGGCATCCACGGACTCTTTGCTCAGACTATGGGACGTGAAAGGATCGCGAGGTGTTTGTCTTCGCACGTACACCGGACACGTGAACGAGAAAAATTTTGTCGGTCTCAGCGTCACGAGTGATGGTAGAATCGCTTGCGGCTCTGAAGATAATACGGTTCGAATGTACGCAAAGTTTGCACCGCTACCGGTTGCGGGACACTCGTTCATGCGAATGACTCCTGGTTGTGGATTGAGAGAGGGAGGTCCCACGGCTGGTTTATGCGGCGGCATCAAACCCGTTCTCACGAACGACAAGGGCGCGTTCGTCACGAGCGTCGCGTGGTCTCCTGATGGTCAGCGACTGTTAGCGTCCAATTCTCGCGGTAACTTGAAGATATTTGAGTTGGATTAGGTATCAACAACGCGTTTTGGGTGTATAAAAAGCCTTCAATAATACTAACAACGCACACTACAAATAGAATCACGCATGTAATGTAAAAATATACTTGGAAATTAATTTCTTCTAACAATGAATCTCTGATTTAATACGGCCGGTCGCGACGATAATGTCCTCCACCACCACCTCTGTTGTAATTTCCATAGCCTCCACCTCGACCGCCGCCGCCTCGATTATCCGGGCATTCGCGCGCAAAGTGCCCGGATCGACCACAGATCCGACATCCGTCGCCGCCTCGTCCTCCACGACCCCGACCGCCACCGCCGCCATAGGAACCTCTCGCACCATAACTGTTATGACCTCTACCACCGTCGTAGTTATTGTTATTATTATTGTTGTTATCTCTACTAAAATCATCCTCTTCTCTTTTCTTCTTCGTCGCTAAGGAAACGCTAATCTTCTTCCCTTTGAAGTCGTATCCGTCGTAAAACCCGGGCGCGGACTGCGCAGCCATTGGATCGTCGTAGGTAATCGTGCACTCGTCTTTGTTCTTTCCCGTGGACTCGTCTGAGTATATCTTTACCGCCCAAGGCCACTGATCGGGAAATCCCGTGCGTTGACGTACTCTCGAAATCATCCCGATGCCGCCGAATAACTCTCTCAAATCGTCCGAAGTCGTCGTCTCTGGGTCGAATCCTTTGACGAAAATTCGATTGTTGGTCGGATCGTCCACGCCGTCTAACAACCATCCCGCCGCGGCTTTCTTCTCCTCGTCTTTCACTTTTTGAGATTTCGGTAAATCGCATCGTTTACAGGTTTTCCTCCACGCGAAGTTTGTGTTTGAACACGAGTCGCACTGCCAAGAACCATCTTCGGACAATTTTTTCGCTTTGTTTTCTTCTTTTTCGTTGTTGTTGTTGTTGTTGTTAAAATTCGTGTTGTTGTTGTTGTTGTTGTTGTTCAACCCGGTACCGAAGCGCAACGCCGGCGCGTCCTCTTCAGGAGGTGGAGGAGGAGGTGGTGGTGGTGGTAGTGGAAGAGCACCGTCGTCGTTTTCCTCTTTGGACGGGTGTGGTGGCATATCGCGTCGCAGACTCTTCTCGTTTTTAAATTATTTTATTAATTGTGATGATGATGATGATGATGATGTTTTCCTCTCTCTCTCTTCTGTTGATGAACACACAATGCTCTGACATGTCTGACAAAGACTGAAAAAAGTGGTCTTGCTCTAATCACAGCCACACACAAAGAACACAAAAAAGAAAAAGAAAAAGAAAACTCATCGTCGTCACTAAAAGTACTCACGTTTGCTGCGCGCTCGTCAACACAGATACGAGAACATTACCACACAGTATCACGAACAACATTAACAATATATTCTTCATATTCTTTCACACATAATTAATCAACACAACAACAAAAAATGAGTATTTTATTGGGCATGGGTAATCCCCTTTTAGATATCTCCGCCGTCGTCGAACAGGACATTTTGGACAAGTACGAGTTAAAACTGAATAACGCCATCTTAGCCGAGGAAAAGCACAATCCGTTGTACAAAGAAATGGTGGAGAAATATCCGGTGGAATACATCGCCGGTGGTGCCACGCAAAACTCTATTCGCGTGTGCCAGTGGATGTTGAAGACGAGCGGCGCGACGACCTTTATCGGATGCGTCGGTGAGGATGATTTTGGCACCCAGATGACGAAAGCGTGCCAAGCGGACGGCGTGACGACAAAGTACATGATCGACAAAGCGACGCCAACGGGGACGTGTGGGGTTTTAGTGAAAGACGGCGAGCGATCTTTGATTGCCGCGTTGAACGCGGCGAACAACTACAAGTTCGAGCACTTGCAAGAAGCAGAAAACTGGAAGATTGTTGAAGACGCCAAGTTTTATTACAGCGCCGGCTTTTTCTTGACGGTGTCACCAGAATCCATGATGGCGGTGGCCAAGCACTCCGCGGAAAACAAGAAATGTTACATGATGAACTTGTCTGCACCGTTCCTAATGCAAGTGCCGCCGTTTTTGGAGGCAATGATGAACACTTTACCGTATGTTGACGTGTTGTTTGGAAACGAATCCGAAGCGGTCACCTTTGCGGAATCTCAAAAGTGGGAAGGCGTCACGGACGTTGCCGAGATTGCGTTGAAAATCAGTCAAATGCCGAAAGCGAGCGACCACTGCACGAGAACGGTCGTGTTCACGCAAGGTGCGGACGCTACTATTGTCGCCAAAGACGGCAAGGTCACGAAATACGACGTCATCAAACTAGCCAAAGAAGACTTGGTCGATACGAACGGCGCGGGAGACGCGTTCGTCGGCGGGTTCTTGTCCCAGTTTGTACACGGTAAGGAATTAGCGGATTGCTGCAAGGGTGGTAACTACGCCGCCAATGCCATCATTCAACAATCTGGGTGCAAGTGTCCGGGAGAGTCAAACTTCTCCAGCTAAAAAATTGTTCATCGTTCAAATCATTCTTTTAATATAATTAAAAACTACCAGTACTTGAGTATCTACGTAAACATCTTTAAAGAATGGGAAGCGGATCCGGTCCGTGATTGCTAAACACTTGAACGGATGAATCCCAACCGCAGCTCGCTAACTCTCCTCTATTCAAAACACTCACGTCTAAACCAACCGCAAATTCGGTGTGGTGGCGCCACTGCCGCAAAAGCGGCGAAGGCTGAACGCCTCTTTCTCCTCCTTCTCCTAATCCTAAAGTATTACTAATGCTAGTTGTGTTGCTAATTTTCCAATTCCACATTGCTACAGTCATATCGTAACTTGCGGTGTAACATATATCTTCGTCGAATGGATCCATTTTTACTCGTCTCACGGCGTAACCGTGACCTCTCAAAACAGAAAGTTCCTTCTTTGGATTTCGAATGTCCCACAGTTTCACCGTTCGATCGACCGATCCCGTTGCGACGACGCAATCGTTATATTTATTCCAATCCACGCACAAAACTTCAAAATCATGCGCGGGTATGGATAGCGTCGAGTGATTTTTCCTGCAGTCCCAAATTTTTAGTGTACAATCACCGGAAACAGAGGCGAAAACGTCCGCGTGGTGCGGCGACCACTCCGCGGCGTACACGCAATACGTGTGTTCTCTAAATGTTTTCAACGAGCCGTGCGTGTGCGCATTCTCTCTCGGATTCCAAAGCTTAATAGTATCGTCCCAACTCGCTGTTAAAAACACGTCTTTTCTCGTCGGGTTCCAAGAAACGGTATAAATTTCCGCCTCGTGTTCGTTGAACGAACGCAAAGGATTTTGAAACGGTGGGCGAGATACGTCCCAGAGTTTTGCGGACCCATCGCCAGAGGCGGAGACTAACACGTTCTCCGATTCTTCCGACCACGCGCAATCGAATATCCCATCTGCGGTTTCAAATCTCGCCTCCTCTACTAGCGGAAGCGTCGCCGGTCCAGAGTGAGGAAAATTGTTGTTGTTGTTATTCGTGTTGTTGTTATTGAGCGCGTTCAACTCTCTTCTCAAAACGTACTGATGGCCGTTCCCGACGATGCCAAAGTTTTGCGACGCAGATACCGCTATGCGATCGGCAAAGAACGGCGAGAATTTAACGCTGTAGCCATTGAAAGGCGTGCGAAAATGCGACGTTGCCGCCATGTATTTGCTGTTAGGTTAGAATA
>JACLAB010014445.1_pt1 | contig 17506 bp, 16 predicted proteins | sample 8027921 | NCBI WGS metagenome assembly JACLAB01 (sample SAMN15725117, study PRJNA655200) | protist metagenome | isolation source: fluorescence activated cell sorting (FACS) single amplified genomes of... | place: USA: West Boothbay Harbor, Gulf of Maine | collected 2000-07-19 | reverse complement strand
CGGACGACGACGACGAGACGGAGGAAGAGATGGAGGCTCGAGAGCGCGAGGAGAAGAGCGAGCGGAATAAAGTGTCGAGACGAGTGTTCGGGGCGGAGACGGACACGCGCGCGACGACGTGGACGCGGAGCTTGTTTATGCTCGGCGCGATTTTTGTCTTTCTCGCGGCGTATCCTAAATTCGTCGGATGGTTGTGCTCGTATTTCGAACCTTTGGACACCGCGGTGTCGGCGTACGAGGCGTTGACGTCGAACGTTGGATTGGATTTACGGATCATGCGCGCGACGTCGACGGCGACGTTTAAAGTCGTCGCGTTGTGCGCCGTGATCACGGGTTTGATGCGCGAGGGTAAGCTTCCGCTCGAGACGCCCGTCGTCGTCTCCAAGCTCGCGTTCAACGTCATGCTGCCCGCGTATCTGTGCACGCGCGTCGCGGCGACGCTGTATTTGTCTCCTCTCACCAAAGCGTTGGCCATCTTACCGATAAGTGCGATGGCACAAGTCATATTTGGATCCATCATCGGCGTCGGCGTCACGTACTTCGTCAACCGCTTTCACGCGTACGCGTCGTCGCACACGCGGGAAGAAGAAGACTTGGACGAGGAAGAGGAGATTAAGCTCGAGCGAGAGAAGAGAGACATGTCGCGCCTAGGCATCGCCGCGTGCTCTTTCGGGAACACGTTCACACTTCCTCTGGTATTTTTGACGGAAGTCCTTGGCCGCGCGCGCGCGGACGAAACGGCGGGATACATCGCTCTCTATCTCATCGGTTGGACGCCAGTGCTTTGGACGGTCGGTTTCTTGTTAATCGCTGGACCCGTCGCGGTGGCGGGTTTGAGCAAAGATGGCGAGAAGAAGGACGCGTTGCGTGATGCATTTTTGACCGCAAAGGCGACGATGGCGCGCATCGGCAAAGAATTGTTGAACCCGCCGCTGCTGGGCATCATCGCGGGTGTTCTCATCGGCGCCACGCCTTTGAAGGAAATCTTCGTCGGTAACTTTGCGGATGCCACGACAGAGTTTCCCGCGGTATTGACGTTCATATCCGTCATCTTCCGAGCGCTGTTCGAGCTCGCGGCGAGCATCGGTGCCGCGGCGCTCCCAGGACAGATGCTCGTCTTGGCGTCGAGTTTGGTGAAGATTACTCCCGAAGACGTCGAGAAGAGAATCGCGCGCGCTAAAAAAGCGAAAGAGCGCAGCGTACCCGTCGACGACGACGAAATGGAGGAGAATGCGAAGAAGAGGAAGAAGAAGAGTTTGTTCGTCGCCGTTTTGGACGTCTTCTTTGGATCGTTCGCTGGAGCGTTCGCGCTCGTCATGCGCCCCTTGCGGAAGATTCGCGCGGGTTGGAACTATCTCACTCGTTTGGATTCGCCAGACATGCTCGCCTTAGTCTCCGCGTGTTTAGTTCGTTTCGTGTTTCTTCCTGGCGCGTGCTTGTTCGGATTACTTTTCCTACGAGCGCTCAACTCGCCGTGGTTTCCGAGCGATCGCTCGGCGGCGTTGGTGCTTCTCACCATGTCGTGCATGCCTGCGGCGCAGAACCTCGTGCTATTGACGCAGTTGCGAGATGCGACGCGTCCGTTGGCGACTCGCTTAGCGGCATTGATGTTGCGCCAATACGTCTTTGCCATCATTCCCGTCACATTTTGGCTCACCGCCTTCACGTCGGCAGTCGTGTAATATTTTTCACATCGCATCAAATGCATCTCAAACGTGTACCTCATGCGTCATTACAACCGTCTCGTCTATAAAATATTTCTTTAATTACGTGCAAAACTAGCACAGCCTAGAATCGCAAGCCCGGGTTTTCGATGCGCGCGATGTCGGCCTCGACCATCTCCTTGATGAGCTCCTCGAGCGACGTCGTGCGCGGGTTCCACTTCAGCTTGTTCAACGCTTTGGACGGATCACCGATGAGAAGATCGACCTCCGCGGGGCGGAAGTAGCGTTCGTGCACGCGAACGAGAGTGCGGCCGGTGGCGATTTCGATACCGACTTCGTCGACGCCCTCACCCTCGAACTTGAGCTTCATGCCCGCGACGTCGAACGCGCGGTCGACGAAGTGTCGCACCGTGTTAGTTTCCCCGGTGGCGACGACGAAGTCTTCCGGAGTGTCTTGTTGAAGCATCTTCCACATGCACTCGACGTAGTCGCGCGCGTGGCCCCAATCACGCTTGGCGTCCATGTTACCGAGGTACAAGCATTCTTGCTTGCCCGCCTTGATGTTCGCCACGGCGAGGGTGATCTTGCGCGTCACGAAGGTTTCCCCTCGGCGGGGCGACTCGTGGTTGAACAGAATTCCATTGCACGCGTACATGTCATACGACTCGCGGTAGTTCACCACGGCCCAGAAAGCCATCATTTTTGCCACCGCGTAAGGAGATCGCGGGTAAAACGGCGTCGTCTCCGACTGCGGGATCTCTTGCACTTTGCCGTACAGCTCAGACGTGGACGCTTGGTAGAATCGCGCCGTCTTCTCTTGCCCGGACAAGCGAATCGCTTCGAGCAAGTTCAACGTCCCGACGCCGTCAACTTCGGCGGTGTACATCGGCATTTGGAACGACACTTGCACGTGAGACTGCGCGGCGAGGTTATACACCTCCGTCGGTCTCACGTCGCGGCAGATCGCCACGAGGGCGTGCAAATCCGTCAAGTCGCCGTAGTGCAAGAAGAAATTCTGCCCGTTCGGGTATCCGGGCTCCATGATGTGTTCCAATCGCGGGTGGTTGTACGAAGACGATCGTCGCTTGATCCCGTGCACCGTGTACCCTGCGCGCGTCGCCAAACAACATTAAAAACCGTCAGTCGCCGTTCGCGCGCGCGCTCAACCTCAACCGCGGCCGTCTTTCCGGAATTCCCATAATCTTTCCCTCACGACGTCGTCCTCCGCGCGTTTCGCGCCCTCCGCGCGCGCACGTTTCGACATGATAAACTTTCCCATCGTTCTCTCCCCCCCGCGCGTCCATCCGCGCCCCGACGCGCGCGCGCGACGCGCGAATGCGGGAACTTTTCCGGGTCGATCTATCCATCGCGCCATTCGCACCTTTCGACAGCAACAGCTCGACGAGATAGCTCCCATCCTGCCCCGTGACGCCCGTGATGAACGCCACCTTACGCGCGCGATCACCGTCGCTCAGACCGGCCTGCATCTCGCCCGATTTATACTCTCGCGGCGCGACGTTCACCTCGCATCCCGTGGACACGGGCACGGACATCGCGTCTCTCGCGCGCGCGTCCTGCGCTCGGGCGGTGCGTCTCTCGCGCGCGAGCGCGCGGGCGAACGGGCGTGCGCGCGGCGCGTTCGGCGCGGCGTGCGGCGGCGCGTCGAGGCGCGCGCGGGTGTGCGGCGATCGCGCGCGATCGACGCGAACACCATCGTGCAGCGGCGGGAGTCCCACCTCTCGAGTCACGACTCGTCGATTGCCCCGCACGAATCGTTGAACGCGCGTCGCGACGCCACAGCGCCGCGCGCGACGCCGCGCGGCGCCTCGACCGCGACGGCGCCTCGACGCGAGCGCCCGCGCGCGTCATGACGCTCTGGACGCTCACGCAGAGCGCGCTGCTCGCCGCGAACGCGGTCGCGATCCTCAACGAGCCGCGCTTCCTCGCGAAGCGCGGACTCACCGCGCGCGACGTCCGCGACGGCGCGGTCGCGCCCGCGAGCGCCAAGGGACAGATCATCGGCGTCATCAACGCCGCGACGTACCTGCGCGTGCCCCTGATCGCGCTGAACGCGATCGTCGTCTTCGTCAAGGTGGTCTTCGGGTGAGCCGCGAGACGCGACGCTCGACGCGATTGTAACCGCGTGACCTCGACGACGCGCGCGCGCGCGACGCTTAGCGATCTAAATCTTCGGTCACAACTGATCGAGCTTTCACGTGTAAAAAGTAAAAAGTAAAAAGTAAACAACACCCCACCGCGATCGACGTCGATGGAATTCACCGCGCCGCGGACGCGTCTTCCGACGAAATCGGTTCGTTCGGCACGCCAATCGTGCACGTCGGTTTCGGGCCGTACTTCGCCCAAAATCCGGCGCCAAACTTCGCCCCGTTCGTCTCGAGCCACGTCACGGGCATCGGCACCCCCGTCGGTTGCGCCGAACAATACGGCCGGCTTCCGGGCTTGGCCAAGTATTGCTGGTGGTAGTCCTCGGCGTAATAAAACGTATCGCCCGGTCCCTTGATTTCGCTCGTGATCGCCCCACTCTTCCCCGCCGCCCGCAGCGCTTCCCCGTACGCTTTCGCCGAGTCTTTCGCCATCGCTAACTGCGCGTCCGTCGTGCAATAAATCCCGCTCCTGTACTGCGTCCCGCGGTCGTTGCCTTGCCCGTCGCCCTGCGTCGGGTCGTGGCACGTCCAGTGCATCGCCAACAAATCCGCGAACGACACCTTCCGCGGGTCGTACGTCACTTTAACGCACTCGGTGTGTCCCGTTGAGCCCGAGCACACCTCCTCGTACGTCGGGTTCGGCGCGCGTCCGCCGACGTACCCGACCGACGTGCTGTGCACGCCCGGCAGTCGCCAAAACATCTTTTCCGCGCCCCAAAAACAACCCGTGGCGACGACGACGACGTCGTGCCCGCTCGGCGTTCGCTTCACGTCGGTTTTCAACACGTAATGCGTCGAGGAGACGACGATCGGGGCGCGAGATTGCGACGCGGACGCGCCGCGGAAGATGTTCTTCAACTGTTGCATCGGGACGCGCGAGGCGGAGAGTGGCGCGGAGGCGGGACGATGGATTGCGTTGCGTCGCGTTGTTCCCGCGTGACGTCGTCCGTTCGCGTGCGTTGAATGATTTGAATGACAACGAGAGTGCGTGATGCGGCTCGAGCGCGTTAGTTGGCCGCCAGGGCTTCTTCGAGCGTCACGGGCGCGTTGGGCACGTTGATGGTGCAGCCGGGCGCGGGGCCGAAGGTTTTCCAGTAACCAGCGCCGAATTTGGCGCCGTTAGCCTTGAGCCAGGCCTCGGGCACGGGCACGCCCGTCGGTTGCGCGGAGCAGTACGGTCGGCTGCGCGGTTTGGCCAAACTGTGGTGGTCGAGACGCGTCGTCGGTCAGTCGGCGCGCTTCGCGCTCGCGAGACGCGTCGCTCGAGACGAGACGCGAAAGCGTTCGATGCACGCACTACTGCTGGTGGTAGTCCTCGGCGTAATAAAACGTATCGCCCGGTCCCTTGATTTCGCTCGTGATCGCCCCATTCTTCCCCGCCGCTTTCAACGCCTCGGAATACGCCTCGGCGGAGTCCTTCGCGACGGCCAACTGCGCCTCGGTGTCGCAATAAATCCCACTTCTGTACTGCGTCCCTCGGTCGTTTCCTTGTCGGTTACCCTGCGTCGGATCGTGGCACGTCCAGTGCATCGCCAACAAATCCGCGAACGACACCACGGCTGGATCGTAGAGCACTTGCACGCACTCGGTGTGTCCGGTGCGTCCGCTGCACACCTCCTCGTACGTCGGGTTCGGCGTGTGACCGCCGACGTACCCCACCGCCGTCGTGTACACGCCCGGCACGCGCCAGAACATCTATCGCGCGCACCGCAATCTCCCGTCAGTCTCGATCGTCGCCCTCGCCCTCACCGCGTCGCGCTCGCGTCGTCGTCGTCGCACCTTCTCCGTCCCCCAAAAGCACCCCGTCGCGAACGTCGCCCGCTCGAGATTTTCGGGAAACGGCGCGCGCATCGCGTGCCCCTTCAAGACGTAGTGCTGATCGCTCACGCGCATCGCCTGCGCGCGTCCCGGAAGCGCGTCCGCCGCGGCGACGATGCCGTCGCCGCCGAGTCCCATCATCCCCATGAGTTTCGCCATCATTTCCTCCTCTCTCGACGCCCGCGCCGCGATCGAGCGCGCCGTTCGCGTCGTCGACCGCGCGTTCGCGCGTCTCGGCGCGATCGCCGCGCGCGGAATCGCGCGCGAGGCGCACGCGCGCGCGCGCATGTTCGATTTGAGCGCGCGATTGTGACGTCACACGCGCGCTCGACGCGCGTCGCGACGCGCGCGATGCTCGATCGCGTGCGCGACGTCGCGGCGAGGTGCGAGAGACATCGCGCGACGCGCGCGCGGCGCGCGCGACGATTCGCGACGCGCGCGCGACGCCGCGAGAGGGAAGACTGACGCGAATCGCTCGACGACGCAGGTTGGCGCGAAAGGTCGACGTCGAACCGCCGGCGCCGACGCCGCGCGAACGCGCGCGCGAGGGCGACGGCGAGCGATTCGCGACGCGGCGCGCGAGCGCGGCGAAATCGGCGAGCGAGGCGCGGGAACGGGGGAAAAAAGGGAACGAATGGATGGACGCGCGACAACGGTTAAAGTTTGGGGAACGCGAACGCGAACGAGGCGAGGCGCGATCGCCGAATAGAGGGCGAACCGCGGGCGGGGAACGGGCGACGACGACGACGACGGGAGGTGGAGGGAACGGGCGGACGAGCGCGCAGGGACAGGGGATGCGGTCGCCGGATGACGACGCGGCGGCGCGAGAGTCGGAGCGGCGACGGGAAAGCGAGCGGGCGGCGAGAGAGGAGAACGCGCGGTTGCGGGAAGCGCTGGAGGAGGCGGAAAGGAAGGCGAAGGCGTCGGCGGAGATGGTGGTGGAGCTGCAGGAGCGCGTGCGCGCGCTGAGGGAGGAGAACGTCGGTGAAGCGAGGGTGTTGACGAGACTGGAGGCGCAATTGCGTCGACGCGAGCACGAGTTCGAGGCGCATAGAGAAATGCTTTCGTCGCAGCTTGAGGCGGCGATTTACTCGGCGAACGAGCGCGATAACGAGGCGTTAGCGAGGGATCAGGAGGCACGAGATGAGGTGCGCGCTGCGAAGATGGTGGCGTCCCAGTACGTATTAGACGACGCGCAGCGGAGAGAGTTTTCGCTCAAGGCGGGATGGTGCGCGCGATATTTTAACCTCATGATTGCCCTTGGCTTAGCGCCGATCGATGAGGACATCAAACAAGAAGCCGAAACGTGGACGCGGGCGTTTGGGATCGCCCTCGAGAAGGACGACACGCACGCATCGATCGCGAGAAAGATTGGCGACGTCTTGATAGAAGCCGGCGCGAAGCCGGTGGCGTCGTACGAAGTAGACACCTCGCTCGTGACCGCATCGGCGTCTGCGATGGACACCGAAGAGCCCGTAGAGAACGATGAAAACGGTGTGCAACCCGATGAACACGCCGGTCCCACGCACACGTCGCTTCCACCGAGTTTGAACCCATCGTGGCCGAGGAATTTCAGAGACGCGCTCGGCGTGGAAATCGCGATGCGTTATCTGGCGTCACGTAGAATAGAAGAGCGCGTCGTCGTTTCGCTCGCCGACGTGCGTCGTGCGTCGGCGATTTCGAGCATATCACGTAACGCAGCGAGCGAGGACGACTCGAGCGCGTTGAGCGACGATGAGATTCACGAATTCCATTTTCGCCGCGCGTGGTTGAGATTTATGTGGGCGCGTGCTCGAGAGGCGGGCATGGATGCCGGCGTGGCGGACGAGCGCGAGGAGCATTGGCTGTCGGAAATGCAAACGATGACGAATCCCAACATGCGGCAGCCGCTGCGTTTCAAGCGCGACGCGCTGGCCGTCGACAAGGGGTTGAAAGAGTTGCGCGCGTTTCTTGTCGAATCTCGACTTTGGCGATGATACGAACAGGATTGTATTAAATGACTCCCTTCAATGCGTCGCGCATGCGTTTGTTCACGTCAACACCCGCGGGTGGCACATCGAAGGTTTCTCCCGTGATCATCTCGTAAAGCTTGACGTACCTCGAGCTGAGCTCGGCGACGAGATCCGCCGGCGCTTCTGGAAGCGTCTCGTCCTTGTACGGATCGCACCTCTCCGCGAACCACAAACGCAAGAACTCTTTATCGATCATGTCGGGCTCCATACCAGCAGCGTGGCGCTCCGCGTACGAGTTCGACAACCAGTATCTCGAGCTATCTGGCGTGTTGATTTCATCGATGAGTCGAATCGTGCCGTCGGCATCGCGGCCAAATTCATACTTGGTGTCGACCAGAATCAGCCCGCGCGTCGCCGCGACTTCTTGCGCGTAAGCGAAAACTTCCAGCGTCTTAGCGACGCAGTAGTCCAAATCATCTTGCTTCATCCACCCCTCCTTCACTATATCTTCTAACGAAATAGGTCTGTCATGTTCCTTCTCCTTCGTCGTCGGCGTCACGATATTCGCCGGCAGTTTTTGGTTCTTCACCATCCCATCGTCCAGCGCGTTTCCGCAATAATTCCTACCCCCGGTTTTATAATGCGTCCACAGTGACGTCGACGTGCTTCCAGTGAGATATCCTCGAACGACGAACTCGATCGGGAACACCTCGCACCTTCGCATCACCGTCACGTTTGGATCCGGCGTCGCCACCACCGCATTCGGCACGATGTGTTCGGTTTGTTTAAACCACCACTGGCTCGTCTGATTCAGCACCGCCCCCTTAAAAGGAATGTACGCCAAGTGTCGATCGAACGCGGACTGTCGATCCGTCGTCACAGCGATCATCGTGTCGCCCGTCACGTACGTGTCCCGAACCTTGCCCTCGTACTTCGTCCCCGTGCCCAAATCCGACGCCGTCACGCACGCATCGAGCGCTTCGAGCGCTTGCAACTTGCGAAGGGCATCATCGTGCGTCGCCTTCGCGCGAACGCGGCGCGCGCGGGCGGATTTCGACGGCGTTTGACGCGCGCGAAATTTCGACGCGGCGTTTGAAAAGACGCGTTGCGGCGACGCGTGCGACGCGCGCGCGGGCGCGGACATCGTTCGCGGTGGACAGGAGTGCGGTGAAGACGCGCGCGGTCGCCGGCGAGGACGAAGGCGGAGCGCGCGCGCGTGTGTGCGGCGGCGCGTGCGCTGCGCTGCGAGACGAGGCGAACGCGCCCGGCGACGAACGATTCGTCGCGAGTCAAAACAGCTCTAATTGTCAGATACACGACGACGCTCGTTGGCTATGATTTACTTTCCTCGAAACTGGAAATTCGGTCGATCGCCGACGGCGCACGCGTCGCGGGCGCTAGATTTGATTTCTTCCAGTCGCGCCGCGGCGTCGCCCTCGTCGCAAAGCGTCTTAAACGCCGCCAACGCTTGGTAAAACTTATCTTGCACGTCCAGGGCCACGGCCATCGTTCCCGACGTGTGCGTGAGCGATAGGGGCAGGTGCACCCACGCGTCGATGTCTAAAGTGCACGAATTCGCACCCGTGGACGTCACCGCGATGTCCGCGCCGACGGGCATACCAGCCGTCGCTTCGTATCGCACGCTCGATCCCGCCTCCAACTCCGTCGCCCTCACAACCGAAAGATGTCGCTCCACCGCATCGACCGCCGTTCTTCCGTGTTTCTTCCTAATGTCTCCGAACGCGTACACCCACTCACACCGCGCCCGCCCGCCGTCCGCCGCCGCCTCGCACTTTTCCAGCTCCGGCAGCGTCTCCGCCAACGCCGCCGGCGTGGTCCAATACCCGTACACCACTTCTGCCGCGCATCCAAGCTCAACCACCGCCCCAAAGGACGTTCGCGTGACGCCGTACGTGCGTTTTCGCGCGAAATCTCGTCTCGTTTTGCTTCCTCGCTTCGCCGTCTTGAACGCGTCCGCTAACCCCAGTCCCTCCATGGCGTCGCGTTCGCGTTGGGTCGCCCGGATTCGTTCGTCTCGTTCGCTTTCGCTTTCATACAGCGACGAGAGCTTATTCAGAGCGTCCACGGTGCGTCCTTCGCTCGCGGGCGCGTCATCGCGCGCGTGCGCGCGCGTGGCACCGCGATTTCGAGCCGCCGCCGGTCGTGCACTTTTTTGTCCAATTCGCGTCGACGACGCCGTCGCGCGCGCCGTCGCGCCGTGCGCGCGCGAGGGTGTCGTCGTGAATGTTTTGAACGACATCGCTGGACGCGCGATGTTTCGAAAGCTGCGCGAGAGAGTGAGGTGACTGGGACGACAACGCTACGCGCGAGCCGAACGACGACGTCGCTAACCGAAGACGCCGCCGAGAAACTTGGAAGAGGATGACTTGACGCGCTGAGAAGCGCGGTGTGCGCGAATACGAAATTCATCCTCTTTGCCGAACCCGAGGATGGTGCAAATGACGGGCACGAGGGCATCGCCACGATCGTAGGCGTCGTACGGCAGCAACAAGAAGCGTTTGACGACGGCGGCGAGATACTCGGCGTGAACGTCGTCGACTCGAGCGGGCTTGCTCGCATCTGCGATGGATGGAGATTCGACTTTGGCATCGTCCGACCCATCGTCGGCGTCGTCGTCGAAGAGTCTAGACTTTGATCGTAACGGCGACGCGGCGCCGCGGGCGAGTTCGAGTTCGGCATCCTTGTCAGCCATTAGCTTGCGTGCTTTTTCGCGCCATCTGTCGAGCGTATCGCGAGCTTCGGTGCACTTTTCACTCCACGCGTCGCGATCGCGCTCCGCCGCCGAAGCAGCCGTCATCGCGGCGTCACGCTCGGATCGAAGCGCGTCTTGCACCGCTCGAGTGGACTCGGTAGATTTGCGTTTGTACTCCTCTAACGCATTTTTCGACGCATCTGCGAGGGCATTTGCGTTCATGATGCGTATTTCTGCCGCTTCAATTCTGGAATTGAGCTCCGCACGAACACTTTCGGCTTCAGCGGCGATTTTTTGCGCCTCAGCTAAGGCTGATCGAGACGCGCTGGCCTCGGCGGATAAGCTCTCCACACGTTTCACAGCGTCGTCGCGAGCCGACTCGAGTTCATCGCAGCGTGATTTCAACTTTTCGATCTCGTCTCGGTCATTTCTCACCGATTGATCAACTTTACTCGCAACGTCCGCCATCGCGTCGTCTTGCGCGCGCTGCGCATCCAACAACTGTTGCTCAAGCTTCGCGACGCGACGCGCCATCGTCAAGAGCTCGCTTTCAGCCTTATCGCGCGCCGACGTGACGTCTTCTATACTCGAACCGGCAAATGAGCTCGTTTCAAGCGAACGCTTGGCGTCCGCAAGCTCCGTGCGAAGTTCTGCGAGTTCCGTCATAGCGACGTTTCGCTCGGCGACGGCGCCGGTGAGCGACTTCAACTCTTCTCGAAGACGTCGTAGTTCCGACTCACCCTTTTCTTTCGACTCAGCAAGTGCGTTCGATTCGCTATGTTTGACTGATAAATCCGTCCTTAACGTCTTGATTTGAGCGTTCGCCGCCGCGAGTTTCTCCTCCGTCGCCGCGAGCGATTTCTTCAACGCGCCAGCGCTCACACGTTCCTTCGCCGCCTCGACGTCAGACTGCACCTGTTTGCTATTCTCTATTTTATTCTTGAGTACCACGATCTCGTTTTCCAGGCTCTTTTGTCTTCTTTCCAGCGCCTCGTTTGTCTTCTTCAAGGCTTGCGAATCAGACACCGCCGTCGTCGCGTCTTCGGCTTCTTTGCGCGCGCTCGCCAAACTCTCGGCCAATTCGGCCGTCTCCGCTCGAGCGTCATCCAGTGCCTTCCGAATCGTTGGTACGAGCTCGGCGTACTCTTTGAGTTGTTTTTGAAGCGTCTCATTTACGCCTTTCATGCTCTTCAGTTGCTGCAAGACGCCGTCGTTTACGGTTTTCATGCTTTGCGCTTTCTCCACGGCGTCGTCGCGTTCCTTCGTCATCGATTCCAGCGCCTCACGCGACGCCGCGTTGTCGTCACCGTTCCCATCACTCGGTGTGCGCGCCTCGCTCTCGACCCGTTCCCCTTTCTGCGCCCGTTCCAGTTCCTTCTCCAACGCCTCGAGCTTCCTCGTCGCCTCGCTCGCCTCGGCGCGCGCCTCGTCGCACTCCTTCTCGAACGCTTTCGCCTCCTCCTCCGCCCACGCCTTACCGTCCCGTAATTTCTTCATCTCTTTTTCGTATCCCTCGACCGCGCCCGTCGCGAGCGCCGCGTCGCGTCGAGTCGCGCCGCCGCCGCCGCCGCCGCCGTCCTCGGCGACGCGCCGCAGCGCATCCTTCAGCGCCATCAGTTCCTCGTCCTTCGCTTGCAGCAGCTCGGTGAGCTCGGTCAATTCGCGCGCGCGCGGGTCGGCGTCCATCGCGTCGTCCGCGCGCGTCGTCGTCGTCGCGACGCCGCGCTCGACCGCGTTCGTGTCGACGAGCTCGCGCACCGTCGCCGACGCCTGCGCCTTGAGCTTCGCGCCCATCGCCGCCGCCGTCGCCGAGAGTTTATCGTGATCGAGCCACGCCTTCGACATCGCGCTCGCGCGGCGCGTCGACGCGACGCGACGCGACGGCGTGTGCGGGAGCGCGCGCGCGCGACGACGGTTGGACGCGCCGCGCGAGCGAAAAGAGCTGAGAGCCGCTCGCTCAACACTACAACTGTACAGGGCTAATTAATTGGTTTTGAAAGGCGGCATCGCGCCGGGACCGATGGCGGTGGGTAAGATGGGCGCCCCGCGAACTTCGCGCGCCTTGACCAACGAAGACGCGGAGTCGGCGCCGGAGAGCGCGACGACGCCGTACGTGATGAACACCCACGACATGATCCAGCCGATGAACGCTGGAATGGTCTCCGGCAGCGGTTCGCTGAGAATGATGAGACCGTACAGCGCGGCGACGAACATCTGCGCGACGTTTCCGGCGACGCAGACGACGACGATGGAGACGTCGCCCGCCTCTCTGAAGCCGGCTGTTTGAAAGTACAGCCCCATCGCCGTCAACGTCCCGCTCACGCCGAACGCGATCGGGGCGCTGAACAACCGCCACGCGTATAAGAATCCCATCGCTGCTTTCACGCTGAACGCGCTCAGCGCGAAGCACGTCCCGCACTGCGCACCGATTTTTATTAACTCGTATCGCTTCGCCGCCGACGCCGACGCGCCGCTTCTAAACCTGTGCGAGATCACGCTCGGCGTCGCCAGGCACGCGAATCCGAGGCCGATCGCCACCATCAATCTAAACGCTCCCAGTGCGCGCGTTTCACCGCCGCCTCGAGCGAATTTCGACAGCACCGCGATGCCGAACCCGCACGACGCGACGCCCTTCCACTCGCGCAGCGTCAGGCTCTCTCCCAAGTACGCGTGACTCACCACGGCTAAAATCGCCACCCCGCTCGCGCTCGCGGGCTGCACCACGCTCATCGGCGCGATGGACAGCGCGAGCAGCATTCCCGCGCCGCCGATGACGTCCAACTCCAACCCGCGGCGCCAATTCGGGTCCGTCAGGTACGAACGGAGCGACGCGAGGCTGAGCTTCGGGAGCGATTTGGACGCTTTTTTCTGGATTCCCTTGCCGACGTTGATCGCGCACGCGCTGACGACGGTGAGGGTGATGGCTATGACTGGCATGACGCTCGAACGCGCGGACGAGGGGTCGAGAGACGCGCGAGGCGCGCTCTGGGGGTCACGCGAACGCGCGCGGCGGCGAAGGACTCGGCGCAAACTAAACGGTTCGTCGTATTGACAATGCTGATGCTGATAATCGCGAGGAAAACATATAAAAAATAACAATGATGATGATGATGCGATCGGGTGGGTCTCGTGCGCCGCGGGGTGGTGGCGGCGCGCGAGCAGACCGCTCACTTTTTTACTTGTTGGCGAACCAACCGTACGAGTGTAAGCCGACGCCCCAGAGGTTGACGCCGACGTAGCACACCCAAACGACCAAAAAGCCCGCGGCACCGACGGCGCACGAGTCCTTTTTACTCCAACCGGCGACGAGACGCGAGTGCAAATACGTGGCGTACACGAGCCAGGTGATGAGCGCCCACGTCTCCTTCGGATCCCAGGACCAGTACGAACCCCAGGCTTCGTTGGCCCACACCGCGCCGGAAACCAAACCCGCGGTGAGCAAAGTGAAACCGGCGCCCAAGCAACGGTAGGCCAAGTTGTCCATCTCGGTGAGGATGCGTTCGCCGTCGCGCGTCGCCTCGATGGCGAGCTCGCCGCCGTAATCCTCGCTCGCGTTCATCGTCTCCACCGCCACGGTTTCGCCGTCGGCGGCGACGCTCACTTTTGGCCTATTTCTCACGCGCTCGCCGTCGTTGGACACCATCTTATCGAGCTTCTCCAGCGCCCCCTTCGCCGCGGCCCAATCCTGAGACGCGTCGACGACTAAATACGACACGCACGACAACGAACCGACGAGTAACGTGGCGTAACTCAGCATCATCACGCTCACGTGCATCATCAACCAATTACTCTTCAACGCCGGCACGAGCGCGGTGGCGCGCTGCAGCTCCGCCGGCAGCGCTAACGTCGCCCCGGCCACCGTGAGCGCCGCCGTCGGTCCCGCGAGCGCCCCCGGAATCGCGCTCTCCGAGAACCCGTCGCGCTCCGTCACCACCAGGTGCACCGCCGTGATCCCCCACGCCAGAAACAGCAGCGACTCGTACATATTACTCAGCGGAAAGTGTCCGCTCTCGATCCACCGCGCCGCGAGCAGTCCGAACAGCGACGCGTTCCCGACGTACATTCCAATCTGTTCGCCCCGTCCCGCGCGTTTCTCATCCGTAAAAATCGCCTGCGCGCGCCCATCGCCGCGCGTTCGTTCCCGTCAGTCTCGCGTATTTTTTATCGTCTTTTCCCGTCGTCGTCGCGCGTCGCTCGCGTCTTCATCGCGCGTCGTCGTCTCGTCGTCTCGTCGTCTCGCGCGGATAACCCTCGCGCGTCGTCGTCGCGCGTCCCGTCCCGCGTCGCTCGCGCGTCGTCGTCGCGCGCGTCCGCACCTTGCCCGCGAACGCCGCGCTCGACGCGCTCAGCGCCGCGAACGCGCACTTCCCCAGCGCGCGCTCGGCGTCGCTCAGCGCGAGGTCGCTCGGGACGACGTCGACGAGCGCGGCGAGGTCGAGCAGTTCGCGCGTCGCGCGCGTCCGCGTCGCCCCGCGCGCCGCGGTCGGCGCGCGGACGCGGCGCGCGACGGTGGCGTTCGCCCGTGCGCGCGCGTCCGCGACGCGCGTCGCCGTCGCGGGCATCGCGCGCGTCACTGTGCGGACGCGCGATGGATGACGCGCTCGACGCGTTCGCGGCGTACGCGCCGTCGTACACGCGACAGCCGCGCGAGGAGGCGTGGCGCGCGCAGCGCGCGATGTGGGGCGAACTCTTGAAGCGGTGCGCGCGCGCGACGCGCGAATCGAGGCGCGAATCGCGACGAACGAGGCGACTGACGCCGACGCGACGGCCATTGGGACGCGCGAAAACAGCGCGGTGAAGCGCCGCGCGAGCCCCATCGTGCGCGCGGACGTCGAGGACGCGTTCGTGAACGCGACGCTCGCGCGCGCGCTGCCGCTGGACGCGCGACGCGCGGTGATCGACGCGCTGGTGGCGTCGGGAGACGCGAGGTGGTTGGACGACGCGTCGACGCGCGCGCGCGTCGTCGATGCGCGCGATCTCGCCGCGTTGGACGACGCGCTGACGACGCACGTCGAAGCGTACGGATTGAGCGGGAAGGTGTGCACGATGGACGAGCTCGCGTCGGCGCTCGGGACGGATCGCGAGCGCGCGCGCGCCGTCGCGGAGCGCCGGCGAGACGCGCGTCCGCCCGGGTGCGCGATTTTCGGCGACGACGGCGTCAAATTCGCGTGACGCGACGTTCGTCGTTCGTCGATCGATTTCATCCCTCTGTTAGTTATTCATACACGCGCTCGCGGTCGCGTCGTCGACGCGCGCGCGTTCGCGACGGATCCCGTTCGCGTCGTCGTCGTCGTCGCTCGGCGCGCTCGCCTTCGCTCGGCGCCAACACGCAGAGCAAGGCGGCCGATGAACGTGGTGTCACAAGCCATCGTCTATTTGTAATTTTAACTTCAACTTTGCAGTCTCGTAGATGTATAGGCTATAATCGCTGCTTCGCCCGTTTGACGCGCACAGATCGTCGGGTCTGTTCGCTTGTAAGTGCCGGCGGCGATTCAGGTAGATTCGCATGCTGTGGTGTCTGCACGTCAGTTGAAACCGGAGGTTGTGGTGATGGCACTGCTTCGAAGGATTGTCTCAGCGCAAGGATTTGTTCGTGCACGCTCGCGCGTATTTGCTCTTGCATTTCAGCGCGCATTTCCTCCTGTATCTCAGCGCGAAGCTTCTCGCGTAATTCTCTTTCGTAATCTGCCGTATCACGTATCGTGTCTTGAGTCTGCAGCACTCTGCCTTCATCTCGTGCCATGTCAGTGCGCATCATCTCTCGCAACTCTTTCACAAATCCCATGAGCTCCCGTCGGTCACTATCAGCGCGCTCGGTAGCGTCGGTATTCGGTATCTGACCATACACCATGTCGTTTGCAGCGATCTTCAGTTGTCTCTTCTTGTATAGTCTTAACTCTGCCTGCGTGGGCACTGTCTCCTGGTCTAGCCTTTCAGCGGGATTCAAAGCGAACGCTGTGTCGATGTAACTCCGTAGATCCGACTCCTCCGGCAAGTACGAGCCTCCGCTCGGCGCCGCTCACTTGTTAATCTTCGTCTCCGTGAACAGCACGTGCCGTCGAACCTGCGAACGTTTTGACGTCCCGCGTTTCGCGGCGTCGTCGTCAGTCACCGCGCTACACGGCGCTCGCGTTCGCGTCGCTCTCGCCGTCGCGTCGTCGTCGCACCCTGGGGTCGTACTTGACGAACTCGAGCTTCCTCGGCGTCTTCTTCGGGTTCTTGCGCTTGACGTAGAAGAATCCCGTGCGCGCGGCGCTGACGAGCTTGACGAGGATCGCGCCCGCCTTGGTCGCGCCCTTGGCCATGGCCGCGCGTCGCGCGATGGCGTAAAGACGCGCACTCGCGCGCGCGAGACATTCATGAGTGGTTCGGCGCCGACGACGCGACGCGACGGCGACGCGGCGTCGTCCTCGTCCCTGCGCGCGCATCGCGCGAAACTCCTCGACGGTGCGTCGACGCGCGAGCGGCTCGCGCGGACTCGCGAGCGCTCGGACTCACCGCGCGCGCGCCGTCGCCGCCGCCGAGCGCAGACGCGCGCGCGGCGTACCCGATGAACGCGCGATCGCGGCATTACTGCGTCGTCCTCGTCGCGGGGTCGATGCGGAAGCACGATAAAGATTGGGCGGGGTTGGTGCTGGCGACGTCGAGGCGAACGGTGACCGTGAAACCGCTGGAGGTGCTGCGCGACGACGACGACGAGAAGCGCGACGACGAGACGAAGACGGCGGAGGTTCGATTGCGCGTCGCGCGCGCGTATCCGATGAAACGAGTCGATGGATCGGCGATCATGGAGCGATTGACGTTCGCGCCCGACGGCGTGGGCGCCGTGGCGAGAAGAAACGAGCGCGCGGACGCGCCGCCGATGCTGACGCGAAAGTATCGCGTCGACGTGACGAGCGCGGAGCGCGCGATGGTGGGCGCGGAGAGCCCGGAACGCGCGCGCGGCGTCGTCGACGACGCGATCGAGGACGACGGCGACGACGGTAATGGGGTTTCGGAGAGCGTGTATTCGCTGTTCGAGGTCCATCGCGGGGAATCTTCGATCGACGAGTCGCCGCCCGAGGACGTCGGCGAGATCGAAGGCGGCGGCGAGATCGAAGGCGAGTCTCTCGACGCCTTCGAGCCGGCGCCGCACGCCGACGAAAGCGGGGACTCCATCTCGCCCGAGCGACTCGGTATTATTAGACGCGAGTC
>JACLAB010004347.1_pt1 | contig 17510 bp, 12 predicted proteins | sample 8027921 | NCBI WGS metagenome assembly JACLAB01 (sample SAMN15725117, study PRJNA655200) | protist metagenome | isolation source: fluorescence activated cell sorting (FACS) single amplified genomes of... | place: USA: West Boothbay Harbor, Gulf of Maine | collected 2000-07-19 | reverse complement strand
ATTTATTGTGATTCCGGATGCGTTTTGGAACACGTTCGATGTAGATTCAAGTGGTGATTTAAGTTCGACCGAGTTTATGAACGTGGTTGCTGCGTTTCACAGCGGTGCTGTAGTTGGAACGCCGTGGCTCGTTTATCCCCTCGCGGAGACGAGTTACTTAACGAATTTCTACGCGAGTGATCTCGCGACGACAACAGGCCAATCCGCCATCGCGGCGGCGCCGAACCCAAACACTACCATGCCAGTTACCACAACGTCGTGGCAAATATGGTACGAAAACGTCACGGCCTCGTTTTCTGATTTTTCGTTTGCCTCGCCGAGTAGTTCGACTGACTTTGATGTTCTCGCGACTCTCGGCGTTGACGATGAACCGGAAATCAACCCAGCGATTATTCCTATGGTCGTTCGCACCGACGATGCCGGTCGAATTGTTTTGTCTGGTGACGAGGTTTCCTCGCAAGTTTCTGGTTTCGATGCTCTTTTATCTGCGTCATTTCCTATTGCTTCTGTGAATCTCAAATTGATCGCAACGGAGCAAGTGTACGACGTGGTTCACGTTTTCAACACCGAGGACGAAGGTTACGATACCGAACAGAGCGAAACGATTACAAAGATTTCTCATCTTTCTGTCGCCGGGGTCGATATCCAAGATAACACCGTCGTGACCGTTTCAGGTATGGTCCGTTTCCCTGATTATAGAACATCTGACGTTGTGTGCGGTTTACCGTACGCGGTGATTAACGCCTACAGGCAACAATGTGGAAACGATGGTTCGTGTACTTACGAAGAAGCGGACGAATACACCGCCGACGTTTTGGGATACTTTGAGATTTCCGTCACCCCAGGAGATACGTACTTGTTTCACGCCTCGTACGGGGATCACAGCATCTGCTACTCGGAAGACGGATTCGACGCCGAGTGCTCCACAAAGACGATCACGACCATGACTCTCGGGCCGAGCGAAGATACCGTAACCACAAACAGTTACGTCCTCCTCGAAGCGATCGACGGATCGGAAAGTATCGTTTTCTACGACACGACGGAACGCACCGTCGATGTCGGCTTATACGCCGGCGCGTGCGGAACGTCTTATGAAGGATACACCATGCTCATCACGCCCGCGAATGGGTGCGGTGCGGCGCTTAGCGTTACTGATACAGATATCAGTGGATGGACTCTTACGGACGCAAATACACCAAATATCCGCTATTGGCCGTACGCCGCGATGGATTACTACATTCAACTCGATGTCGCTCCAAGTGTATCTGCTTTGACAGAAACAGTAATTCTTTCGGATTCCGGTAATAGTGCCGCGACGTGTACGGCGCCTGGTTCGAACATACTCACGTTTTTCCGCGACAGAGACGAACTCGTTCGTACTTTGGGTTTTCTCGATACCGCGTACGCGACGGCGACGTACCAGTACCACGGGTATTTGTGCGCCAACCCGACTATCGGTTCCACTACGACGGTCACTTTTGCGGTTGACTGGCCATTGATTGATGCGGACGAGACGTGTCTCAACGCGGCTACTGCAACAAACCCTCTAACTTCCAGTCACATGATTGGTACGTCGAGTTCGACTGAACTGTCTTCGACCATCACCACGAAAAAATACGCGTGGTTGCAAGTCTTTGAGGCGCACTGCACTTCATTAGACGATTCGGGAAGTTGCGTGAACACATATTGCTCTACTTTCTCGTCCGAAACGAACACAGACTTAAGTATTTCGGTTCGTTTGAATGAAGACGTCGCGCCACAATTGAGCAATCTGTGCCATTCGAGCAACGAGCCAGACGATTCGTGCTACTTCAGCACCGTGGACGAGACAAGCCAATTTGTGCAATTCGCCGATTCTGCAGGGGCTACGACTGATTATCGCGAAATCAACGCCGGGAGTGCCAAACCTAACTTGGTTTCTCCGTACAGACGCTCGATATTTTTTACTGTCGTTCGAAACGACGGGTGGTCCTCGACGACGACCGAGGTTGAGCGTGAATTAGTCGCGCTTGGGTCCAAAGTCCGAGGCGAAAGTTCAGATTATTCCGCGAGGTATACGAGTACTAAGGAGTTTTACGCGACGGCGCCTATTCGCGGATTGGTGTATGCGGTCGTTCACGATCCTCCGGGAGGAGATTCGTACGCGTCTATAGCGCAAGGAACGAACATTGAGCTCGAGCTCGGGTTGCTCACGACGCGTAGCGCTAACGTCGCTTCGAGTTGGTGCATGGATGCTGGAGTTGGTGTCGCAATCAGAACAAGTTTGGGTTTAAGTGCAGGTTCAGGCTATGTTAATGGTGAGATAAATTTTGACACCGCAAATCCGAACACGAATACAGATGGAATGGGATTTTCAGCGGGTATAGGCGGTGGTCGCGAAGAAGACGGACCGTCTGTTTCCGTTTCCGCAGAAACAGATAACGGATGGGACTTCCACATGACGTTGAATAGAAATCTTGATTCATCTTTAGACCCGGCGTTAGCCGGACGCCCCGGCGACGTTCTCTTAGGCGGCGGATTCGAAATCGTTTACGTAATGTCTGACATTCTCGATCTAGACGACGGTGCTTCTGACAATTGCTTGGCCGTGACCCAAGAAGTGGAGTGGTATCCGCGCAAACCTACGAGCTATATCATCAACGTGTTCACGATTGAAGACAAAATTCTTCCCGAGCTCGAATACTTGAGAGATGGGATTTTGGACGGAACAATTTCAAATAGTGATGCTGAGTTGGAGGCAGTATCTAGAGATACCGACGAAATCGCGGCTATTTGGGCCGATCGTTTGACAACGGCAATCACAGATTGGACGAACACTATAGATTGGACGACGCCGGATTTCAACCCGGCTTCGGCGACGACTGAACTTCTGAAAGAAGACGCACAAACCTCTGCGGAAACCAAATTTGCAAACATGGGTGATTCATTCACTTCTAACACCGGCATTTTTGGCGCGAGATTTAAGGAGAAAATAGACGACGCGTACGGTGCGTATACAAGAAAGTCATCTTTGAGCAATTACACGTTTGATGAAGATTGGGATGATCTCGAACACGTTTGGGACTCGATGAGTAGTTCGTACGGTCGCGTATCTGGTTTGTCGGGTCTTTCGAACACGATGGGCATGATCAAAGAGAACGTGGCCAAGGGAATCGTGGATGGTAATTCCGAAAATTCATACGCTAACGAAAATAGATGGAAGCCTGCCGAAGGCAGCTGGGTCGAAACTTATCAAAAGACTGGCACAGAAACGGGCAAGAACGTGTTCAATTCCGAAGAACCAAATAAGGCCTGGAGTCGCGGCATGAACGATCTGGCAATCGAGAGCGCGTTAGAGAACGGTTTAGAGCCAAACACCGAAGATAGTTACGGAACTCCAATTTCCTCAAGCGAAGCCTTAATAACCAAAATGCAAACGATGGATATGATCGATTCGTCTGTTTTTGGAATGGATACCAAGTTTAATTTTGGGACCAGTAAAACGGTTTCGCAAACAATCGCCGGGACAGTTGTATCCGATACCGATCCCGCATCTGAGCCGAATTTGCCTTCGGATACCGCAACCACGGAAGAAAACGTTTATTTGACATTTTCCGGCGGTGGTCACGCGCTCGAGTTTTCCTCTTCCGTGTCAGATAACATCGACAGCTGGGGTTACTCGTGGTCGCTCGAGGCTGAATCCGAGATTACCAACAACATGGACATCGAATTAACGGCCGCTGTTGCCTACACGAACTGGCATTACCACGACTCGGGCGGGAAATCCGTCGCGCTCGAACACGCCATGGCGTGGGCGAAGTATGGTGAATTAGAAACGTCGTACACGTTGTCCGACCCGGATCACGGGGACAAATTTGTCATTCAAGTTAAATTCGATAAGCGTTTTGGAACGCCTATTTTCCAAACCATCGGCGGCGCGTCGAAGTGTCCGGGCGAGCCGAACACGATGTGGCGAGAACAAGGTCTGGAGCTCTCTATTGCTGCCGCGGATGGCATAAATAACGAGTTGATTGCACCCGATGCGAGCGCTCTGTTTGATATCACGATAACGAACGAATCGCCTTATCGTGAGGGTCAAATTTTCGGTTTGCTCTTAGCCAGTGGTTCGAACTACGCCGGCGATACGTACGGCAACATGAAAGACTTGAACTTTATAATCAACGGCAACGACAAAATGTCCCCAATGGGCGATTTGTTTCACTTGCACGACATCCCTGCAACCGACGATGGATCTATGAGCGGTAATCTCGTCAACTCGGTCGTATCGCTTCGCATCGAACGAGGCGCGATGGCGCACTCGTACGAAAGCATTGGTTTGACGTTAATCTCCGAATGCGAGTGGGCGCTATCGCGCAGTCAAATTTATCGCGCACCGATTTCACACACGGCGTATCTCGGCGATATCAAGTGAAAGAAGAAATGCCCGTCGGTGACTTGGGACGAAGGCACTTGGAACACGTACGCAAACTACGTGGCGTCGACGGAAACTTCCAATCTCTTCAACGTGACTTTGATGAACCCAGATCCTATGAATTTATGGTCGGACGATTACGTCGACGGAGATACAAAAGGAACGAATCACTTAGTTCACCAAGACGTTCAATTCATCCGTTTGCAATTTCGAAGACCTGGAACCGGGGAATGGATCAGCGCTTGGGAAGCAGGAGCGACTGATTCCGCAGATTTACAATGCTCGCAAGCGCGCGGCGAGGGATGCAGTTTCGAGTGGGATTTAGAAAACCAATACTTTCTGAACGGCTTGAAAGATGGCCCGTGGGAAATCAGAGCGAAAGTCTTCTGCTCCGGGTACGACTCGTTCGCGACGACGGACGTTCGAGGATCGGTAACGGATGATACTTTGTACATGATTGCCGACGTGACGAGCCCGTATCCGTCTTCTCACGAAGTGTACGGAAACGTTTTATTTGTCGATTTTTCGGAAGAAATTTCATGTCCGCAACTTGACTCCGATGTTTCTGCGTATTCCATTTCGAGAACTGCCGATTGCGACGGAAACGCCGTCGCAGACGGTACCGTAAGCAGCGCTGACATCTTGTTACACTACGCCTTTCAATGCCTCACAGACGAAACAAACGGAAGAAATTCGTGGACAATGACCATACCAATCTCCTCGGCGGCGTCTTCGAAAGCTGAAGCGGGCGAATATACGGTAGCAATCAACGACGGGTACCTCACAGATACCGGTGGAAACGGCGCGTCAAGTTTCACAATCACCGAATCTTTCGGATGCTCGTCGTCGTCGTCGTCGTCGTCGTCTACTGCGACTACGTCCGCAAAATTGGGCTCATCACAAAAATTGGGCTCATCAAAGGGAACCAAGGACGCATCCTTTCTATCTCCGTCGAACAAAAATACCGCGCATTACATCGTCGTTGCGGCGGCGTTTGCGTTCGGGATGGTTGCGAGTCAAATGATGGCGTCGTTTACGCGCGACAAAAGCAATCGATTCGTTCACAAAGAAGCATACCGCGAAAGCGCGCCGACGGCGGCGGAAGAATATCTCGTCCCTCTTCGGAGCGCGACAAAAAGCGAGTCGTCGGCGGCAAACGCTGCCTACGGCTCGAGCGACGACGGCGGCGGCGTAAAAGTCGTCGGAGCGGTCCTGTGATTTTAGCTTTGCTTTTGAATGCACTCGCTCGTTATATGGAGAGATTCGATTTTAGAGCGCGCTTTTTGTCGTTCAAATTGTTTTACTTAAGTGTACTAGTATTTAGGGTTTGAACACAAAAAGGAATAAAATCTCAAACAAACTTTTGCGCGCTTTATCGCGATACGAAGAAGCGATGACTTTGAAGAAGACGACGAAGACCAATGCTTCAACGAGTCCCTTTTTTTCCGCGAACAACAACGAGAACATCGACACACTTTGAACGCGCCTTTCGTCGTTGTCTCTTCAAAAACACCACTCAAACTTCTTCTTTCTTCTCAACGAAACGATTTCATCATCAGGGAAAAATGACACCCCCTGCGACGAAAGCGGCAACACCTTCATCGTCATCGAGCGACGACGCGAGGAAACCAGGCGTGGCCTCGAACGCAGAAATGCGCGCCTTCCTCGAGCAAAACCAAGATGCATCGAAGATTGTTATCGTAGACGCTCGAAACCCGGATTTTTCTGTCGAACCGTCCGATGAACTCTACGGGAGCATACGCGGGAAATTCCCAATCGCAGATTGCGGCACCGAGAAACGGCCAAACGCGCTGAATGCGCCGTTCGATAGAACGAAGAAAGCTTTGAGCGGATCGAACGTGGATATTTTGCAAACGTTCGAAAAGGACAGAGCGATAATCACGCACTGCGGAGGAGGTGGGAGAGGACAAAAAAGTAAAGAGTGGTTGGAGAAAGAAGGGTTTACGAACGTCGTGAACGGCGGCGGCCCGCAAGTGAGCGAGTTGTGGGATATGTTTGGCCATTTGTGAAAATGTCGCGAACGAATGAGAGCGCAATCAATGTTCGCATCGAGATGATGTGAAACTCTTTTACGATAAAAACGTTTTGATTATTCTTTAGAAACCACCATTTAGTAGAAACCATCATCGTATGATATAATAGTACTCTTTCTCTCTCGCTCACGCGACGCACGGTTTTTGACTTCCGTATTTGTCAAAATGTCCCTCTCCAACCAATTCTTCTATCGTTACGAAACCCTGGATTGTGTCTCTTTCACCATTTCCAATATTCTCAACGCCGTGCCAACTCGACCAGCACGGAGCGAACGCAAACACTACGTTTGGTACGAATGGGATGCTCTCCACTTCCTCAAAATCGTTATTGAAATTTTTAGACGGCGTTGAAGTACTTCCACGCGGCGGGTATCGAATACCGTCGTCTCTTTTATTCTTTGAAGCATACATTCTCGTACCAACCGACGTATTTGATGTCTCTGGAAATGCCAAATAATACAGTATCGACACTGCCTTCTCGTTCGTATCTGTATGCGGAGGTATCGAATATCCAGACGTATCTCTCGTCAGGTCAAGTCGATGATTCAATCTTACGTTTTGCAACACGCGTTCGACTTTCACGCCGCCAAATCTCCTCTCCATCGTCGCTCCAAATTTTCTCACGTACGCACTTTTCACCTCGTCACTTCCCAACGCTCGCGATAAGTGACCCCAAAACGACGGTTCCTTCGCTTTCACCTTACCGAATTTATCAATCAGAGGTATGGAGTTGCGCCCCGGCCAATTTGCCATCGGCACGTACGTAAGATTTTCCTCGGTATCCTTGTTCGCCAGATGACGCAAAACGCACGCGTACACGCGTTCGGAGAATATACCTTTCACGAAGACGTGCGAGAACGGCACGCGCTCGACCGTGGCGGTTTCAATCTTTTCGACGACTCTGTCTTTCACGCTTTGAAAGTCTATTTTCTCATACGAACAGTCGGCGTCGTCGGAAAGACCTTTCGCGCTATTCTTCTTCATCAGTCCTTTCACAACTCTTTCTTTTGTACCATTCTTCTCGAGAAAAGTAAACGCGACGAGAAGGCACGCACACGCGCACGTCGCGAAAATCCAAATCCAAAGAACCGCGAGAGGACCACCCCGCCCCGTGGGTAGTGCTCTCTCGAGCGCGCGGTGGTGAATGTACTTCGGCGTGACGACGATCTTCGTTTGCTTGTTGTCTTTCGTCTCTCGCGACGTGTGAATTTCACTCCTCCCGGGAACAAAGAAGAAAAAACTTTGAATCTGTTTCTCTTTCTTAACGTCGTCATCCTCGTTCTTCGGGCGAGACGACTCCCGACTTTTGGACGCGCGAGACGCGAGGTTCTCTTCTGTGACTTCTGTCGAAGCTTCTTGCGCTTCTTTTGTTGTTGTTGTTGTTGTTGTTCGTTGCTTGCGCGTTAAAAAAGTGTCGGAGGAGGTTTGACGCAAGTGTTGTTCGAAAAGTCAACAAAACTCTCGCTTTAAAAGCAAGTCTCTTTGGAACACAAAAAGTATCAACGAGGGGTGCATAAAATCACACGAAAAGGCTTTCTGACGGTACGGAGTAGACACAACAGACGTGCGTCTCTGCGCGACGAAAGAAAATGGGTGCGTTTCGTGAAGCGCATCGTCGCGCGGTTTGATGGGATGGTGTGCGAGCGCATTTTTGGTCAATTAAGTGTTAACGGAAAAGAGGTGGAAAATACAACCTCTCGTTTTTCGAGCGCTCGATGTTTTGTGCGTCACGTCTGCGTCGCGATGGAACAACTCGAACTGAAAATTCACACGACGCGTAACACTCGTCGTCACAGTTTGTGTTTTTGATTGCATTTTTAGCGATATTCACACGCACACACACACACAGAAGATGTGCGCACAAAACGAGTAAAAAGGAGCGTTTTCCCACATGTTGTACTCTCTCTGTACATCTGTTACTATCTGCGCGGTCACATTGATTCTAGAGCTGAAAATGCACGCGAAGAACAGAAACACATATATGTACACGCGTACGAATTTTCAGAAGCATGTAAACAGAGGCAGAGAAGATGTGCGCGTTGTTGAAACGAGTGCGCACAAAACGCTCGCATTTTCCCTCTTTTCCTCATTCGTAGAGACAGACGACAAAACGCAAAAAGCAGCCCCGCGAATACTCAACGCGTCTTTGTCTTCTCTCCAAAGCAGCTTTAAGCATACGCGCTGTTGGACGAACCCTTCTTCTTTCTCGTTCGTTTTCCTAAAGCGTATTCGTTCAAAGTGTGCGCATAGAAAACGAACTTATCTCTTCTTCTTCGTCGTCGTAGGGGAAATGCGAAAGCGAAACCCGCTCGCCTTTCTGAAAGATGACGAGGCAAGAAGCACAGAGAATGCGACGAAGAGTGACGAAAAACAGGAAAAGAAAGTCATCGTTATCATCGGTGGCGGCATCGCCGGGTGCGCCGTCGCCTGCGAACTCCACCGCAGAGGGTACACGAAGAACGTTTTTCTGCTCGAAAAGGACGAGAGCAAATCGAGTCGAAGGCAAGGCTACGGATTGACGATATCGGAAACGAATATGGCGATTGAAAAGATGAACGTATTGAACGCGCTGAAACGAGAAAACGTGTCGTCCAAGCAACACTGGACGATCGATGCGAGAAATGGGGACGTGTTGGGGTATTTCGGGCAGCTGTTTCGGGAGCATTTATTCGTATCGTCAAAGTCGTCTGAACCGTCGTCGTCTTTACGAAGGCGAGAGGATGACGAAGAAGAAGAAGGAAACGACGGTAAAGGAGGAGAGAAGGAAAGAAAAGGAAACCTGAGAGTGCCGAGGAATGTCGTGCGAGAGATTTTGCTCGAACGAATACCGAAGGAGAACATCTTGTGGAACGCGGAAGTGGAAAATATCGAGATGAACGTCGGGAACTCGACGGCGACGATAACTTTGAAAAAGAATCGCCATCGACCGACGAACGTTTTAATCGAAAACTGCGCTTTAATTGTCGCCGCGGACGGGTCGCACTCGAAAGTGCAAAAGATTAGGCAAGAATTGTACGGGAAAGAAGTGGTTCCAGATTTGAAGTACTTGGGCGTCGTGTTAATCACGGGATTTACGTCTTTAAAACATTACTTGTTGAACAATCGAGGCTTCTACGCCGTCGACGGCCAATCGAGAATGTTTACCATGCCTTTTGCGGACGAGAATAAAGACGATAATCGAGAACAGAAAACGATGTGGCAACTCTCCGTTCGGTGCGACGAGGAAGAAGCGAAACGGTTATACGGCGAGAGAGAGTCGACAGGTTTCGATCAAATTATTAAACAATTTTGCATGGAAAAAACGAACCATTGGCGAGGCGTGCCAATCGCGAAGATGTTCGAGAAGACCGATTTCAGCCACGCGTGGGCTGGACCTTTGTACGATCGCGAAGAGCCAACAAAAATCGTCGACGACGGCATCATAACCGTCATCGGCGACGCGTCTCACCCGATGTCGCCGTTTAAAGGCCAAGGCGCGAACACCGCCATCGAAGACGCCTGGCTGTTGTGCGAATGGTTGGACGGGCCGAAAGCGCCGAAAAGTTTGCACACCGCTCTGAAATGTTTCCATCGCGAAAGTTTTGCGAAAGCGTTCAAAAGAGTCCGGCAATCGAGAGAGGCGTGCGAGATTTACCACGACCCGGTCAAAGTCTTCCGATTTTGCGAGAATGAAATCACGAGTTTGACCAAAGCGCAAAGCGAAACGTTTTGCCAGGCGATGCGGGAGAGCCGGAGGAGAAAAAGGCGGAAGAAAAGTGGTGGAAAAGAAGAAGAAGAAGAAGAAGATGATAATGACGACGACGGTTCAGACGACGACGACGACGATAACGTAGACATCGATGAGAGAGCTTTGCGAGTGTGCGAAGAGCTCGGGTTTAGTAAGAAACATATTGATAGTATTGTAGAAGGAGAAGAGGAGCGCGTAAGAATAGACGACGACGACGACGGCGGCGGCGGCGGTGCCGTGAAGCACTATAAGCTGAAGAAGCAAAAAATGAAGATGCTGCTCGAGTTAGATTTAGATGCATCTTCTTAATTTAGAACTACTAATGCTACATCTTCTAGTAAAAGCTATTTCTATTTCTATTCCTATTCCTCCTCATCCGTTTGTCGCCGTCTCTTTCTCTCGTCTCTTTTCCGCCTCCTTCGCTTCCTCCTCTCCTCGGTCCATCAAAAATTCATCGCTTTTCATCCTTACGCGTCTTCTCACCGTCTCCGTGTTTACCCCATTCATCCCTCCAAACTGTTCGATGCCGACGATATTCTCAACCACGTCCCCGTTCCTGTACAAAATAAGTGTCGGCACGTTCCTCTCCGGATAGTTCGGAATGATATCCCTCGCCTCCGCCCGACGAAACTTCGTCCGCGACGTTCGATACGTACGCGCCACATCTTCCATCACTCTCTCGAGCAAGTAACACGCCTTCGAATTCTCTTTCGTTAACAGCACCAGAACAGGATGAGAGCGAGATACCTCCGTCACTTCTTTCGTCCACTGTTCGTGCGAGACGTGCATCACGTACTCGTTCCTTCTTACGTCGTTGTTTTTCTCTTCCTTTTCATCCTCCTTTTCTTCTTTTTGCATAAATAACATCTCCGCGATTCGTTTTTCTCGGTAGGACTTCATGAACTCTAATTCTTCTTCGTCTTCATCGTTTTCGTCGTTTTCATCGTCGCGCTCGTGTTCGAAAATCGCCACGTTCGTTTCTTCCTTTTTCATCGTCCTCGGGGTTCCTTTTCTTTGCTCGTCTTCTTTCACTTCTTCTTCTTCTTTCACAAAGTTTCCCCCGAATTTCTTTTGTACCTCGTCCCATTCCGTCGTCGTCGTCTGTTTCGTCGTCTTCATCCGTTAATGTTATTTTTGCACTCACTGGAAAGAAGAGAAACAAAGAAGGAGTGTGTTGTGAGATGAAGAAGTAATAAGTGCTTTTGTGGCGGTTGTTTTTGCGCTTCTCGTCGTGAGAAAAGATGCGTTTAATTGACTACGAGTTTAGGGTTTATGCAGTTCACTACTCAACTTACTTATAAAACTTCGAAACTTTTATTCGTAAAACTTTTATCGTCGGCGGAATCGTATGTATTGTTATCATCGAAAGAGGAGGTCAAAAAGTTCACGTCGGAGTTTCCTCCCCCCGACATTTTGTCCTCCTCGTTATTATGACTACTAAAATCGTCGTCGTCGTCGTTGAGGTCGTTGCTCTCTCTCGAAGGCGCTCTCGCGCAGTCCATGGCGATATCGTTTCCGAATTGGTCTTGGCGTTTAAAGAGCTCGCGCGCGAATCCGCTTTCTTTGTCGTCGCCGATTTCTTCTTCCATGTTGTTGTTGTTGTTGTCGTTGTGATGATTCGAACTCCCCATCTCGCTAAACTCCGTCTCTTCTTCCTCTAACTCCCACCCTCGGAGGCGCGGGATGAAATCGTAACTCGTGTTCGTGCCGCCGTACATCGGCGGTAAAATCTCCGCTCTTAAATTTATAGGTTCCCTGAGCAAATCTCTCGGATCTTGCGTTAATATGTGCACGTTTGCGGACATCGGACCCGGGAATACGAACGATTTCAGCGCTGGCAGCACAAATTTTACGAAATACAACGGTCGCAACAAGCAAAACTTGTGAATTTTACACGGTAAAAATTTGCTAATCACGTACAAGTTCGTTCGACCGTTTGAAAACGAATAGTTTTCGTAGGAAAATCCGCCCATATCGGGAATAACTATGATCCCGTGTTTCTGCGCCGTCGGATAATTTTTCAGCGTACGAAGGATTATGTAATTGATCATTCGAATCATCTGCATCCCGCTCGATTCCGTTTGTTCCGGCAACATCCGATTGAACAAAAGGATAATCGCGCTTCGTCCTTTATCGTCGCAATTTTCGAGAACCTGCAAAACGCCGGATTCAAAGCTCTTTCTTAACTGCTCATCGTCCTTTAACGTTTGCTTAAACGATAACTTCCCGAACACGTCCACGTAAAAATCAAAATACTGCTGCGCCCGGTGCAACGTCCTCGCCACGTCGCATTCCGTCGCTCTCAATAACGACGTCACCACCAACTCCACGAGCTCTGGATTTTCTCTCCTCACCTCCTGACCAATCGTTTTTAAGCAAAACTGGTATCGTCTCTGACCTATTTCCGATTCAAACGTGACCCCCCCTTCCGAAGATGAGGACAAAAAATCATCGTCGTCGTCCACGCTCCTCTTAAAGTTTGTCTTCTTCGTTGTCTCTCTTCTCGCTTTCAACGCGTCCTCGGAATTTTGTTCCGAGAAGGAAAAATCCGGACGAAACGCGCGAGCTAACAGAGGGACGTAAAAAGGTCTCGACGGGTTCCATCGGTTTTTGATCGAAAGACATCGTCTCACTCCGGTGTCTGTCGTTGTCGTTGGTGTCATGTTCTGATCTCTGTTTCAACTCAATCAGGGCTTCTTCGTATTCACATTCATCTCGTTTGAACACACGACTCGAGAAGCGTTTCGTTCTTTAATCGTTCTTTTCCCTTTACGACGAAAGAGCTTCTTCTTAAAACAGAAGAACTTTTCGCCGACAAAAACACCAGTACTACCTGTTGTTGTTCGAGAAGGAACACAGAGAGAGAGAGAGAGAGAGAGAGACGTTTGTGTCGTTCTTCTGAAAGCAGATGATGAGTTGTGTTGTGCAATTTTGTGTCGTTCGTTCAATGTCCTCCAAAAGGTCGACACGCGAGACTAAAAATACTACGCGAAGGAGTTGTAGAGCTCTGGTGTAAAACAAAGGGCTTTGGAGAAGAACAAACGAACGGCACACAAAAGCAGAGTATCAGAGAAAGGAACTGCCGAGAGGTAGTAGTAGTGTTATTATTATTATGTGAGTTGTTCTTCTTCGCGTTGTTTCGTGCTTTTGTTGGTGTCGTTCGTGACGTTTCCTCCAACAAAGGTCGACACTTAGGGAAAGAGGTCTCCATTTCTTCTTAGCAGTCGTACGTGAGAAGAAGAAGGGATTCGCGTTTGTTCGGCGCACTCTTTTAATAATACGAACACTCTAATAAGGGTGGTAAAAACAGATTATTCGTTGTTACGCTTTTGTCCCGTCGTCTGTCTTTATTGAGTTGTTTAATAATACGTTGTGTTGAGAGCGTTGTGTGATTGAGAAAAAGAGGAATTCAAATCTCGTTCGTTGCTCGTTTAGGTTTCTTCTGTTCTTCTGTTCTTCTGTAAAGACGAGAGAACGGAGAGAAGAGAACGCTGTTGCAAAAAGGCGAAAAGAAGAAGGTAAAAAGAAGAAGTCACACATTTGAAGAAGAAAAAGAATAAAATGCGCGCGTCTTCGAATAAGAACACCGGGAAACCGAGACCGCCTGTTGCGATGAATGATGCTGGCAACAACAACAACAACGGAAGAAGAGGAAGAGGTTTTGGAGGAGGAAAACAAAAAGTAACGGCACAAAAATACGCATTCATCGTCCTGTTTTCGCTTTTGTTTTTCACCGTCCTGAGTCCGTATGTACGACCGACGAGGGAGAGCTTTTACGAGAAGTGCGTGAGAGAGAGATTAGGATCAAAAGGAAAAGGAAAAGGAGGATTGATGTCCAACGCGCTCGCGCTCGTCGCCAGATCGATTGTACCGGAAGGCGAGCAGTGCTCGAAGAACATGCTCTACGACGATTATTTCCTCTTCTCGACGATGGTGGTGAACGAGAGAGTGTATTTAGGCGTGTTGCCATCGGTTTGGGTGCCAATTCCTTGGCCGGTATCCCTCGTCTTGGCGAAAACAGTTTTGGCGTTTGCGCGAGCCAATCGGAAAGTTTTGAAAGTGTACTTTGCCGGTTGCGTCGGTTTCGTTTTGATGAAAGTTTTGAAGAAGATTATGATGGTCGTTAAACTCGCGTTTGCGGTGATCGCGTTGAAATTGTTCAGCGGGGAGAGTTTTGGATGGGTTTTAATCACTCTGGCGTCTCACGGAGCGTTCGCGTATTTAGTTTTCGAGAGGTTCCCAAAGTTGAAGAAAATCGTGTTTCCGCGACGAGGCGGTGGTGGGAAGAGACACGACGGATGAGTACTGTATCGTCATACTTTTCAAAAGACGATTGTTATACATTTCGACGAACGACTTTTAATAATGTTAAAGACGAAACAGAGAGAACGACGCGACGAATGTTTTAATCAACAACACTTTATACATCATTATTATTAAAAAAGAATAATTTACTCCGTGGTTTTGTTGTACCAAGTTATAATAAAGAAAGAAAGAAAGAAAGAAAGAATTATTTGTCCTTCTAATGCTGCGCGTTCGTGGAACCAGGCATGATGCTTTCAAACTCCGCGACTTGTACTTTTGCCAACTCTTGCATCAGCTGCGTCATGTCTTCGAAACAGGAATTCAAAACTTTTTCGATGCGTTCGTGCGCGTTCGGTAACTCGATCATGGTTCTTCTCTTCACGAGTTCATACTTCGCTTCCATCGCTCGTGCCTCTCGCGTTTTCAATTCCACGTCTTGTTGCATCTCGTAAATCGTCGGCGGTTTCGCCGTTAACGAGGCGGTGACCGAGGAAAACCACGAGGTGAGTTGTTCGGTGGCGTTATTCGGCGTTCCAGCCGTGCTAGTGGGTGATTCGGTAGCCCCCGTTGCTTTCGTCGGCGTCGCGTCTGGCGTGCTACTGCTATTCAACGGCGGCGGCGGCGCGTTGACGACAATCGAACCACCGCCCAACTGGTTCTCAAGCTTTTTTGAAGCCTGTTCTAGCCGTTTCTTCGCTTGAACGACGTCGTACAAACACTTCGCTCGAGCTTCCGTGCTTTCTTTGCAACTCTCGCTCAAGTGTTTCGCCCACACCAACGGTTGCCGAAACTGCTTGCTCAAATCTCTCGATCGACGTTCCATCGGATCTTTCATAGCCTTCATCGCTTCGCCGGTTTTCTTGAACGCTTTACCTAACCCGCCGGCTTGGTTCGATTTCAGCAACATTTGCGCCCCTTTGGTTTCGCAGTCGCCCAAGAACGAGGCGTTTTCGCCCATCGCTTCGGAAAGCATCGCCAACGAGTAGAAACTCAAAATGACTTGCTCGGCGACGTCGACGGAGACTCTGAGTTCTTTCTCGAGCTTTTTGATGTAGCTGGATAAAGCGGCAAAGTCCGGATCTTCTTTGTTTCCCGACGACGTGGTCGTCGCTTGTTCACCCCCCGGAGACTCGCTGTTAATGTTGTTGTTCGTGTTGTTTGTATTCGTATTCGCAGAATTCATTTTGTTCGGCGTGTTGTTATTCGACGAGTTACTTGGAACCGACTCGTCCTCGTTCCCTAACCCGCTGAACATAGACCCGATGCCATCCAACGCGGACGTCGCGTTCACTTTCGCGTACCACGGTTCTTTTTCCAACTGATCGTCGCACAAAAATTGCATCAAAACTTTGCTCAATTTCAACTCTTCGTTTTCGCACGCCGCTTTCATAAACTGTTCGAACCCGACTCTTCTCTTCTCCAAAAATTCCTCATCGAATGGATCTGCGACGGATATTTTCTCCGGTAACTTGTACAAAACAATCCCGGGGTAGTTTTGTAACAGTTTATTCCTCAACCACTCGAAATCGGAGTATCGTCGTTCGACTTGCGCGCTCGCTTTCTTGTACGAGCGACAGGTGGATTCTGATTTGATCGTATACGCCGCGTACGCCGTCAAGCCTTTGAAGTATAATAATTTTTGTTGTTACGCAACAGTAGATTCGTTTTAAGCGTCATCATAATACGCAGAGCGTTACAGAGAGAGAGAGAGAGAATGGATGGTGAGTATCAAACGTATCATCATCTGTTAAATTAAGAGAAAACAAACGCCGAATTAAAACACAGATAATCTTTTTATGCACTCACCTTGCCCAATCTTCTTCGGATCGCCCACTTCGCATTTGAGCGTTTCCTCTTCATCTTTCTCTCCATTTTCCGAGGAGGAAGAGAGAAGTTGATCGCTGTTGGGGGAGATTGCGAGTAACTCGCGCGCGGTGAGCTTCTCGAACCGAGAGGAAGAAGTTCTCTCGTTCTCCTCTGTTGAAGCAGGAGGAGCGTTTGGATGATTCAAAGGCGAATCAGAGGACGGGTTGGTGTTCGACACGTCGTCGTCGTTTTTATTCTTCAGAGACTCGTACGCCGGTGGTGGTGGTGCAGGTGCTCCTTTATCCGCCGCAATTTCGGCTTTTGCAGCAGTAGTGGAGGGTTTTGCCATTTTAATACTATTTTCTTAAGAGAGAGATGTGAAGTAGAAGAGTAAACGTGTTGTTTTAATGGTGTTGTTACCTTGTTCGAGAGTCTTATTTGAGTCTTTTCGCTGCTCTTTAAAAAAAAATCTATGTAACACGCGCGTATATGTTTATGACGATGATGATGACGATGCTATTATTCTGGAACGTGTAACTCTCCGTGTTCGTATCGCCAATTGGACGGGAGAGGACAGTTTTTGTCGAGGAGGTATTGTACACATTCGGGGTGGTTGTTCTCGTGTGCGTGGTATACGGCGTCCTCGTCCCAAGGCGCTTTGGCGGTTTCGTGTAAGTACTTCAAACAGTCCAAGTGGCCGTACTTGGCCGCACGCATACACGCAAGTTCGCTATATTTATCAAACTTACGCTCGACAAGATATTCGAGTATGTGGAGATGACCATTTTCAGCCGCCCAAGTGGCAGTATACTCACCCCAAGGCGCTTTCGCTTCTTCGCGTAAGTATTTGAGTATCTCGAGACGACCTTCTGAGGCAGCATTTGAACACGCCGTCTCATTGATAGGACACTCATTTGCCACGCAATACTTTACCATTTCCAGATTGCCTTGTTCTGCGGCCGCATTAATCGTCCTTGAATTCCACGTACACTTTTTCTCCTCTCGTATCCACTTGAGCAATTCGAGTTTATTCGTGTAAGCAACTTGCCAGCAGAAATATGTTTCGTTCATCCTTTGGTTGTAGTTTATCAACGTACCCCACGGACAATGCTCCCACGCGACTTCCAACGTAGATATCGACGACATCTCTTCGACCTTAAACCTCCCTTTCAACTCCCCCTTGCGAGTTGATCTCTTAATCAACTTT
>JACLAB010012925.1_pt1 | contig 17519 bp, 7 predicted proteins | sample 8027921 | NCBI WGS metagenome assembly JACLAB01 (sample SAMN15725117, study PRJNA655200) | protist metagenome | isolation source: fluorescence activated cell sorting (FACS) single amplified genomes of... | place: USA: West Boothbay Harbor, Gulf of Maine | collected 2000-07-19 | reverse complement strand
CTCGCGCGCGCGCCTCCAGATAGCCCGCGATGGCGCTGCGAGACGAGAGCGATGACGACGACGATGACGAACGCGATGGTGCGTTTGATGACGCGCTGACGTCGCCGGTGATGGCGACGGTGAACGGGAGCCGGAAGGATGGGACGATGAAGATTAAGAAATCTAAAAACGCGCGCGCGCGTCCATCGACGACATCGACGACGACGGTGTCGGGTGTGGATGGGCTTGATCTAGGCATGGATGATGGGTTTAATTTCTCCGAGGCGTTGAAGAAGCGAAAGGTTGACGTAAAGTCTCCTCGGCAAGGCGCGAGGGGAGGCGCGAGAAAACGCGGAGGCGCGAGCGCCGCGTCGGCGAGCGGACGACGCGATTCCAACCCCGAGAAGGAGAATAAGAAAGGGTCCATCGCGTGGTTATTAGAAGAACAGGCACAAGATGCTAAGGCGGCGAAGCTGGCGCAGGTGGTTATGGAAAGACGCAAGGCGGATGACGCGATTCTGCGAGCGCAACGAGAACGCGAAAACGAAGAGATGAAACGTGAAATCGCGCGCGAAGAAGAGGAAGCGCTGCGAGCGATTGAGCGAGAACAAAATAGCGAGGAAATAGGCGAGAGGATTGTGGTGTGTGAGTCCAAGTGTACGCTGACTGCGGATGCTTTTGTGGACGCGAGCACGCCAGAGGTGCTCGAGACGCAAGTGACATTTGACGCTGTTGACGATTTTACAGATTTTACAGAGCGAACCGGGAAAGAGCCCGGTTCATGTCACTTTGGGTATGATCAATTCAACGAGGATGTGAGAGTCGTCATGTTGTTAGAGGGCTTTATGCCGATGATGTGGTTAAAACGACGCGCCAATGGTGAGCGGAATGTCGTGCTCAAGAGTGAGTTGACGTGGCTATGGAGTATGGTTCGGAATTGCGCGAGCAGAGACGTGGGATGCGCCGCTCGCGACGCCATTCTCGTTGCCCTTGGATTTGACGCAAAACTCGGCTCGCTGTACGACGGTGAATTATCTCGATTCGACTACACACGGAAGAAAGTTCGCGAGCGGTATGACGCACCCGCTTGGTCGCCGTCGGCGACCGAGGCGTGCGAGGCGCTCGAGTCTCTCGGCGCTCAAATCATAGATCAAGCAACGCAATCATCAAAGCCTGAGAGTGCGGGGACGAATCCAAAGACGTTTCGACTTCGACCGGAATTTTTCATTCTGTTACAAGTGATCACTGCGTATTGCGACAACGCATTCGTGCGCGCCGCAGTGTTTGATAGATCTGCCGACGTGTGCGCAAAACTTTTGCAAATCTACGCCTCAATTGCTATAGATCCTCGTACACGAGCATTGGATGTCGTCGTAGAACAAGCTGCAGCGTCGCTTTTGGCGTGCATTTCCGACGCGCAATGGCCTGCTTTCAAAGCAAACGCCGTGAAGAGATTGACTGAACTCACGGGCGAAGACGAGTACGCCATCAAACTACGCATCACGCAGTGGTTGCCTTGCACTACGCATCGAGAAAGGGACATGAGAGATGCGTTAGCGGCGGCGGCAATCGTATCACTTCAGCACAAAATCCCGCGCGCGGATGGAAAGAAGACTAAGGCAGTTAAACTTACGGCAAAGCTCGCGAGTGACATCTCTCGCGACGACGCGCAGTCCATTCTCAACCGTCGCCGCGACGCCGCAGAACAAATAGCTGACGCACGATTAGATTCAAAACTCGAAGCGCCGGACGTGTGGCGATTGGTGTACGTTATGGATCTCGTAGACATTGTCTTAAACGGGGGCATCGTCATTGAGGGTGAAGATCTCTTCCCTGAAGGCGGATTGGAGCGCTTTATGCAATTTCTGTCGACAAAACTTCCGCGAACATTTAGGCCATCGCTCAGTGTGCTAAAAACCAAGCTTTGGGCGGTGAAAACGCGCTATGAGCGCATAGGTGACGTTACGCGTGCCGCGATTCAGGCAGCAAAAGATGCGGTGTACCAAGTATAGCAAATTTAATATGACACGATGAAACGCGCGCTTCCACCGACGATGAGACCTCATTCATAGATGCTCGCTCGTCGTGCAGCACCGGCAGTCAAGTTCAACCACCGCACACGGCACAACGGACGCCGTCGGGTATCGCTCAGAAGTGCGCGCGCGATGTCATCGGATGCCTTGAACGCCCTAGAACTCGACGAAGAAAAGTTTGTGTCTTTGCTAGGCTCGCTCATCGGCGAGAGCCAGCACTTGCAAAACACGGGCGTCGGCACCGCATTCGTTCCAAAAGAGGATTTGGCGATTCGTCATGTATTAGAGGTATTGAAACCCTACCGTGTGGAGAACGGAGGCGTGCTGGAAGTCGAGCACATCACCTACACCGAGGGACGCGGAAACTTGATCGTCAAGTATCCGGGCTCTGGCGGCGCAAACAAACAGCTCACATTTGCCGGTTCTCACTTGGATGTCGTTCCGGCGAATCCGGAAGCGTGGACCGTAGACCCGTTCAAGCTCACGATTGATGGCGATAAGCTTTATGGGAGAGGAACGACAGATTGCTTGGGACACGTCGCGCTTTTGACGACGTTGTTCGCGCAGCTCGGGGAGTTGAAACCAGACTTGAAGACGTCGTTGACGTGCGTTTTCATTGCGAGTGAAGAAGCAAATGGTCCAGGCGTTGGTGTTGATGGATTAGTAGCCAACGGCAAGTTGGATCATTGCAAAAGTGGGCCAGTAGTATGGGTTGACTGCGCCGATTCGCAGCCGTGTATCGGTACGGCTGGCGCGATTACGTGGACATTAAAGGCCAAAGGGCACAGATTTCATTCAGGATTACCGCACAAAGGCATAAACGCGATTGAAATGGGTATGGCTGCGATCGAGCGCATCCAAGGCAAGTTTTATGAAACGTTTCCGGCGTGTCAGCAAGAAAGAGATTACAAATTTATTACGTCGTCGACGATGAAACCGACGCAAATTTCTTGCGCCCCAGGTGGATTAAACCAAATTCCCCCCGAAGCGACGATTAGTGGTGATATTCGTTTGACTCCTTTCTACCCCGTGGACGACGTCAAAGCTTGCATTGAGGCGGAGATAAAAGCCATCAACGATGACATCGAATCCTTGCCGACAAAGGGTGACTTTTCCAAATTCGTCATCCCCGACGGCAAGGGTGGCCTTCGCAAGGGCTCGTTAGAGCTCACCTGGGGTGAGCATTTGCTAACAGGTATCGCGTGCGATCTCAATTCACCAGCATTAAAGACGCTGTGCGATGTCATTCAAGATGTCAAGGGCGTGGCCGAACCATACTCGCTCACTGGTTCGCTTCCGCTCGTGGCCGAAATGCAATCCAACGGCTTTGACATCCAGCTCATCGGATTTGGTTTAATGAGCACGTACCACGCCGATGATGAATACTGTAGTCTAGCAGATATGCGCGATGCCGCGCGCATTCTCGCGCGTACCATTGCCAAATTCGGTTGAATACTAAAATTACAAATCGTCTAAACCTCTATCACTGGTCGGCAATATCCGCCAGTGAGTAACAGCGCCGGACGCTTCGGAAGTATCTCTGGTTTCTCGGGCGTCACTGTCGTCGTCACTTGCTCGGTGCCATCATTCTCTTCCAAGTTGATGTCGACATCGAGTTTCATCGCGCGATGCTGAAGCCGGAACATGCCAGTGCCGATGGGCATGGGAATGCCCATGATGATGCATTCAGAGACGCCGTCGATGTAATCCGTACGACCGTGTAGCGCCGCATCGAATAAGTGATCAGTCGTCTTTTCAAATGAAGCGAGCATCAATACGGAATCTTTCATTTTCGCCATACCGAATCGCGTAATACCGAGCACCTCGCCCTTGTACGTCATGACGTCTGCGAGTAACATGGAGTGACGATTATCGATGGACATGCCGTGCGCTTGCATGGTATCATCAATCTCCTTGATAATGGACGCGCGCGCAGCCTCAATACCGAGCGTGCGCTCAGCCTCCATAACGTGGTTTGTCGTCGTTTCAGTACCCTTGACGCCTTCTATACCCATCACGTGCTGCAAGTTGACGCCTTCGACAATCAAATTGAACGTACCGTCGCCCTTGTCGTTAATTACGGCGCGTCCAACCGACGGGATACCTTGCACGATGACAGCCGGAACAGCGTTACGCAAATGCTGCAACGTGAACAATGTTTTTTTGTCATTCAAAGCTTCTTCTGGAGGAAGCACATGGAGCACATTCTCACCAGCGATGAGCACGTTCTGATGCTTGAGCTTGAGCTTCGGCGCAGCGAGCACCGCCATGCGAGCGCTGTGAATAGTCACATCGAGTTGCAGTTGGTTGATAGCCTCTAAATCAAGCACAAGCTCGAGATAAAGATCGTTCGGGCGCACGACAACACTGATTTCTGAGCAAATTTCACCCAGTGTCGTCTTCTCGACCCGACCTTTGACGACGCGTGCAGCTTTGACGTCCTTGTCGCTCATCAACGCCGCTGTGATGATTGGCGTACTAATATTCTTCGAAGCGTTTATAATCTCTTTGATGCGGGGAACGCCAAGAGTAATATTCATCGATGCTACACCGGCAAAGTGGAACGTCTTCAAAGTCATCTGCGTACCCGGTTCACCAATAGACTGCGCGCCGATGGCACCAACTGCTGTCCCTGGCTCAACGCGCTTCGTGACGTACTTTTGCATGCACGTCGATAAGAACGCCTCGAGCTGTCGTTCGGTGATGCTCGATCCTTCGGACGGGGAAACAACTTCGCTTGTAATGAATTCACACATCTGGTCGTAGAATAATCGTGAGATACTTTCGCCATACACCAATTCGTGTCCCTCCGCATCCTGGCCACTCGCGCTGACGTGCATGATGCGGTGCTCCTCCTGGACTTTCTTGAGCGCAGCATCACACGATGCACGCGTTGCGTCCCGTTCACCGCGCTCTCGTCGGTATAATCCCTTTACGTTCATCAAACATCGTTTGAACTCGATCGGCTGAGCGTCATTTCCTTCCATCAATGTCGGCTCCATGCCGTCATCGCCGTATTGCAACTGCACAATGCCACCCATTGAATTTCGCACCGTACCGTCATACAGCAACGATAAATCCTCAAGGGCCTTCATAAGGCGACGCGACATGTACCCGGTTTCTGCAGTCTTCACTGCTGTGTCAACTAAGCCCTCTCGTCCCGCCATAGTATGGAAGAAAAACTCTGTCGGTCGCATTCCGGAAAAGAAAGAGTTTGCCACGAAACCCTTCGCCGCTGGAGTCTTTTCACCGCGCTTGAAGTGTGGAAGCGAACGTTCGGCAAAACCATCCGGAGGCCGCGAACCACTCACGGCTTGCTGTCCGACGCATGCAATCATTTGGGAAATATTAATGGTACTCCCCTTACTTCCGCACAACGCCATGATGAGAGGCGCGTTGTGCTTTGGCAGTGCTTGCAAGCACGCGTTACCAGCAGCCTCACGCACTGACGAAAGAACGCCTAACACTTCAGCTTCGAGCGTCTCTTCAGCGTTGCAACCAGCTTGCAAAGTTAGCGTGCCCTTTTCGTATGATGCGATCCGCTCATCGCACGTTGCATAACCCGCCTCTATGCGCCGCCCCTTCTCGGCGGATAATTCGGCGCCAGGCGTGACATCATCGATGCCTATACTGAAACCTCGAGTACCCAACCATCTCGCACTAAGCTTGGCAAGCCTGTTCATCGTCTCAGCTGCAGACGTTGAACCGTATTCCATGTTCAAGACATAAAACAGCCCGGCTTTGTTCCCGCTTCCAAGCGTAGCCTTGCCAAGGCGTCCAGACATAATCTCACTATTCTGGATGCAAACATAGCCATCATCAGGACACATGGACTTATCCTTCTTGTTGTACAGTTTTTCTGCCACCTCAAGATTGACAAAAATTTGATCTTGCGCTCGCGGCCGAATGAGAACGCTGAATACTTGTTTACCCGTCCACAATTCGATCGGCTTGATGATAGCCGGAGTGGGGAGGTCGACTGACATTAAGGCGTCACCCATGTAAGAAACGAGTAAACCAAATTGCGATCTGTCGAAGAAGCAGTCTTTAGATGTTAACAAAAATGCAGCAGTCAAAAAGTCTTGCGTCGCCGCGATGAGGATTTCACCATTTTTTGGCGTACACAAGTTGGAATGCACACCCATGAGTTCCATCGCCTCTGCTCTCGCCTCTTCTGTTTGCGGACAATGGATATTCATCTCATCACCGTCGAAATCGGCGTTGTATGGTGTACATACGCACTCGTTGAATCGAAGTGTTCGGCAAGGCATCACGCGTGCTTTATGCGCCATGATGGACATCTTGTGTAAACTCGGCTGACGATTGAACAGTAGAATATCACCATCGTGCAAATGTCTTTCAACGATGTCACCGTACTTTAATTCACTCGCAATCTTGCGACGGTCGCCATATTTCAAGTACTGCATACCACCAGTTGCAAATTTCACGAAATTTGCGCCCGGGTGCTTCGCCATGCCATTGCGGACGCGTTCGCGTAGCATCACGATGTTGTGTCTATTCACGACTTCCGGGTACGTCATTGTCCTCGCTATGTGTATTGGTATGCCAACTTCGTCGATACGAAGATTCGGATCAGGAGAAATCACCGTTCGCGCGCTAAAATCAACTCGCTTACCACTCAAGTTACCACGGAAACGGCCTTGTTTCCCTTTCAAGCGTTGCACAAACCCACGCAAGGGCTTCCCCGGTCCTTGATATTGGAGTGACAACCCTGGAAGCTCGCTATTGATGTACATCGCGCATTGAATTTGTAAAAAGTCCCAATTTTCCATCAAATTATTGATTGGCGATCCTTTTTCCAGTCCTTGTCGTAACACGTTGTTCACCTCGATGATTTGAATCAGCTTCATCGTAATGTCGTCTTCATTCGAGCCCGAGACGCCATCCATTTCCACAGATGGTCGAATACAGCACGGCGGCACTGGAAGATGCGTCAACAACAAGTGCTCTGGACGATCTGCAATGTCAAGCAACTCGCAATCTTGATCGGTGATGCGCTGTAAAATTCCAAGAACGCGAATCGGGTTCAAGTCGTCCTGCACCTTGGGCAAACTCGCTCGCAACTGTTCATTATACTTCAGCGCCGTCTCAAACTCCTTCATGAACTCCTCAAGTAATTTTGGGTTTTTGCTATACTTTTCATGCACAATTTTCAACGTTTGTCCCGCACGCTTAGTCACACCATTGTAATCTTCACAGTGGGGGCACGTGCGGCAGCGCTTGCACTTTTCAGTCAACTTTTTATACAACGCCCGTCTTTGTGTAATCTCCATTCTTGGATTACGGTAGCGTTTCAAAAACACTTCGCGGTCGGCATCACTCAACAAAATCCTCGAACAACTCTTACACACGCACTGCAACACTGAAATGATATTTTTAAAGTATCCAATGTGAAACACCGGCAGCTCGAGCTTAATATACCCAAAGTGCCCCGCGCAGTCAACCATATTTCCTCGACACGTCGCGCACTCGCCTCCGCGCTTATCCGTCGTACCCATTCGCGGATCTAATATCCCATTCACCATCGGTGTACGTTGCGGCATCTGATACAAATTCCGTTCAAAAACATGAAACGTTCCCGCGCGCGCGATCTCGCTCGAGGACATCAGCGAAAACCGTACGCTCCGAATCTTCCTCGGCGTCGTGCTCGGCGCGAACGGCGTCTTGGTAAACTCAACCGTGTCATGCGCGGTGATCTTGACGTCATCTCCAGCGCGCATTGACGGCATGGCGACGCGAACGCGGCGGCGCGCGCGATGGCGTCCGCGGCGGCGGTTTCACCGGCGGCGGCGGTTGTCGGCGCGCGTCGCGACGAACGCGCGACGACGACGAGGAGGTGCGGCGACGACGAGCTGCGTCGACGCGCGGCGGTGGTTTCGTTCGTGCTTTCTTCGCGCGCGCGCTCCACGCGAAATCCACGCGCGACGTGCGCGACAGTGCGGCGTTGAACCCGCAGAGGTGGTTGTGCTGGTGCAGACGCGCACGAAAAACCTCTGTTGAAGGCGCGAACGCGGCGAATAATACATACGTAGCGGCAATCGAATGGGTATGATTTACAGATGAGTCTAACTAACACGGGGGAGATTGAGGGGAAGCGGAGGTCGTCGCCACGAAGAGGCGGACTCGCGATGGTGGTGAAAGTTTTCTAAGCGACGCCGCACGCTTGATGATAGGCGTTGGAATCGCGCATTTGTTGCGCCGCGGATACGTGATCCGCGCCTGCGCTTGTTCTGGATTGCACGGCGAGCATTGGCGTAAGAATGACTTGCTGTGGGAACCGTTGGAAGATGTTGAAATCAATGATTCGGTTTGTCGACGCCTTGGATAATACGGGCTCGAGGAAGAGCGAAAAGGAGTCGCGGCTTAAAATGTACGCGTGCGAGCCTCGTAAATCGCATTGTGCTCGATTTAACATGCAAGAGGATCGATCAACATCATCGGGAGCATGGCGGCAACCACATCCATATGGACACGTTTCGCTGCCGTTTTCAAATTCCCACGCGCGATAGCCCAATCGCAGAATAGTGAATTTGTCCGCACCCGTCTCGCTCGAGCTCTTCATGAGGTGAGAAACCTTCTTGAGCGCGCGCTGAGTGTCATAATTGGGAAACTCTCGCATATCTGGATCGACGAATGTGGCGTCGAATTCAACGACTGCCGCGTACGCAACGCGTTGCTGCTCTGCGTGAGCGATGGCGGCACCGTGTGAAAGCGTAGCTCGACGAAAGTGCGAGACACTTCCAGAAATCCCCAAGCACGCGTCGATGGAAACGCCGTTCAGCACCTTCGCCTTGTCTGCCCACATTTTTGGCACGCACAACGACTCACAAGCTTTTCCTGCGCAGATTAAATATATGACATCCGCCTCCGCAATCATAGCTTTCCCAAGCGTACCAGAACCAAACGTTGAGTCATCCGCGCACGTTGCAAATTTCTTCTCAAACGCCTTTTCCGCGCACTTGGCGGAAACGTGAGTGCCATACGTCAAGTCTGTTTCACCCGCGGACAAAAACAAGGACAACGCATCGCGACGAGAGTCTTTGTATTGTGCCAAGCCAAAGTTAATCATTTGTCGACTAAGACACCCTTGGTTTTCAAATAAGCATCCTTCCGCGGCGTGAGCCTTCTTTGATTCATCGAGGTGACGCGCCGCGTGCCTAGCGAAAAGCCTGTCGCATTCCTTTTCGCTTCCAACTGCACACGGTTTCGCCGTAACGCCCTCAGTGCTCCCAAGGGAAGCCGCGGCTTTGTAACTATCGGTGATCTCGACGCGTGGGAGAACCCAAGCGCGAATGCCCTCTCGCCACTCAACGAAATTACCAACTTGTCGATGCTCGTTCCACATTCGCAGTATTCGCGCGTTCGCACCGAGATAAAGCTTGTAATCTAATGCATTAAGCTCAGCAAACGTAGTTTTGAATTCCTCACTACTGAGGTAGTCTTGAATCTCCTTTGGAAACACCCGCGCGCCATCCTGAGCGCCGAGTTTGGCAAATCCATACCTATCGAGCGCGCCGTAGCCAATCTTTGGTGGCGTAACGAGCTGACGTACACCAACTATTCTATAGAGCATTTGTTTCAAAAGTATTTGCCCTTCTGATTCATACTTTGGCGTAGAGATCAAATCATACACGTCGAGCACCTTGACGATTTCTGCGCTCGACACGCCGTCGCTCGCGCCATCCGCCGTCGACCGGACGTCTTCACTCTTCATCGCCTTGTTTGCAAGATCCTGCGGCGCTAAGGTTTTAAATTGAATATTGTTCACGTGCGCATCTGCACCATACTTTCCAAACATGAAATCTTTAAAGTTTTCCAGCGTCGGCACCCATCCGCGCTGGGTCACGCCGTATCGCAAGTACGACTCAATCGCGCGAATCAAAGGATCTTGTACTGCGGCAATCAAGAACACCGACGGTGATTTGTCCAAGTTCTTCCCATCGTTCGCCTTCAACGTGCGAAACGAGTCTAAAAGACTAGCGTACGATGGTACATCGCTCGCTAGTACGAAATTCGGACCTTTGGGGTTGTCTCGAAGCAAATCAAACGTCTCCTGCGCGCTCTCCGTCGCCCCGCGCAACCCGTGCGCGAAGCCGAGTTGCCGCACCAACGTCGACCAATCCTCAGACGCGTGCTCGGCACCCACATACACTAAACTAGGACATGCATTGAACATTTGCGCCTCACGCTGCGCCGGAGACGACTTCAAATCTCCATCATCCGCGAGCTGAAGCTTTTCATTCGTTTCGCGAGGATCAACCGGCGCGCGCTCGTACCAGTCATCGCTCTCACGATCACGCATCGTACGCGCCATAAACCAGCCTCGTGCGTTCATTGCCACATTTGCACTGCGCGTGTCGCTAGATATCATCTTTGAGACCTCCGCCGCGTCGCCCGTAGCGCCGCGCGTCTCCGTCCCGACAAAGCTTCGTAAATCCTTGCGCATCCTCTTCATGACATCATCCGCCACCTTCACCGCCTCTGCAGACGCTATATTCAAACTCGCCTCCATCGCATCATCGTGTAACGCGTTAGCATCATCTAATCTCGCCCCACGAGACGCCAACGGCACGACCGCGCTCGTCGACGCCTCCGACGTCGACGTCGACGTCTCCCCGCTCGCGCGCGCCCCCATCCCGAGCGCCGCGCCCACGCGCGCGCGCGCACCGCCAACCCCACCGCTCGCCGCGCACACCGCACACATCACGCACATCGCTGCGATGCACGCCACGATCGCGCGCGCGCTGACGACGCCGACGACGCCGCGGCGGCTTTGGCACCGCGCGCCAGCATCATCATCAGCGAGCGCCACCTCCGCGCGCCAACGCGCGTCGTCTCGGTCACCGAACGCCGACGACGACGACGACGACGCGCGCGAAGGCAGGAGCGCGATCGACTCCGCCCCTCGTGCGGGCGCCATGGACGACGACGACGACGACGACGACGACGACGACGACGACGATGTGTCGTCGCACCCATGGTGTTGGACCGACACGTTGCCTGTTCCGGGTGCGTGGTTTTGGTGTGCACATAGGCATAAGTCAAGTTAAGTATTGGTTTTCACCGCGTGGCGATCGGGAGATCAGTCTATATCGGCGATTCTGGGAAAAAGTACGTGTGATCATGAAGGAAGGATCTATCCATTTGAGTGAAACGTCGAGAGATTTAAATTGCATGACAACAACAACACACAGCGGTGATGGATTATATAAATGAAAGCGCACCGTCATCGTCGTCGTTGTTATGTACATCGTCGTCGTCGTCGTCGTTTCGCGTTAGCCTAATGGAGATGTTTGAAGCGCGCGCGGGCGAGGACGTCGTGTCGTGCACCCGCGCGCGTAATCAAAAATCTCGCCCACTACAAGGCGCGCGCGCGCAGCCGCCGCACACACCATCTTCAAACTCGCATCGTTAAAAGAATTCTCACTTTTCCGTCGCCGCGCCGCATGCAGCCTATCTAATACGAGATTTCATCGAGCGCGTAGTTGTTCGTGGACACGCCCGCGTAGTTGACCTTTTCGAAACGAACGACAACCGGGTAACGCACGCCAGACTGGTCGACCGAGATCACCTTGCCGTAATCGTTGAACCAGTACGACTCCGGGCGAAGAATCTTCACCTTGGCGCCACGCGGCGGCCCAATCGGCGCCGGCTTGGCCGCTTCAGCCGGCTTGGCAGCCTGCGCGAGAACCAATCAATCATTCGTCAGTCCACTGGAGCAAATCCACGAGGGTCGATGTCCCTGGTCACGATTGGTCGTTACCCCCCAAGATTCGATCGAACCCGCGGGCGCGCGATCGGGCGAAACGTACCTCGCCTTCGGCGCGCACGACGACGGCGTTGCGACGCACGGTCTTCGTGGATCTGTGCGTGGAAAACCCGTGCGTGATGGTCAGTGCGTGCGTTCGCGAATCGGCGCGACGCGCGATGCGATGCGCGCGCGAGGACGACGGATGGGACGCGCACGATCCGTGCGTCATGATGCCGATGGCGAGCGTCATTGGTGGCGACGCCGGGCAGCGTCTCGTGACTCGCGTTCCGCGCGGTTTTCGCGGCGCGATATATGCAAACATAAATATACGTACCGCACGTTCGCCGTGGCGCGCACTTGGGTGGTCGTAGAGAGCGTGAACGCGGACATCATGGCGTCGTCGTCGAATAATGGCGCAGCGCAGCACGCGAGGTCGCGAGACGGGATTCGGGGGCGTGGATTCGGACATGTGGCGTCCGTTGGGGGTGCGTACATAGACATTTTGGCCAGCTCTATATGTGATAGGGGGTGTGATTTATGTGTTGGTGGGTATTTTCAGACGTATGCTAGAGGTCTTGGGAGATTAAGTATGTCATGTGGGACCTCACGCGTGTTTCGTTGGCACGACGCGCGCGGCGCCGGTGGACGGCACGTCGCGCCGCGTGCGACGACGCGTCGCGTCGCGTCGCGATGTCGCCGTCGGCGTTTCCGAGCCTCGCGGACGCGTCCGCGTACGCGCCGACGACGTTCGCGTGGACGCGCGAGGCGACGCGCGCGAATGGTGGGATAACCACCGACCGCTGGTTGGATGTGTTTGCCAAGTCCACGGTGGAGTTTGTCAATCGCGCGCGCGAGAGCGAGGAGGCGAGCGGGGGGGATGGGTCGCGCGCGCGTGCGTTCGGTGATGCGTTCGCGCGCGTGGTGGAGGCGTGTCGAGGATTGACGTGTGAGGGTGACGAGGACGGGCTGAAGCGAGCGACGCGCGAGGCGGCGCGGAGCGAGGCGTCGACGTCGTACGGCGATGACGCGCCTTGGACTGGGCTTAATTGTTTAGAGATGTGCAGAGTGCGAGATGGTCTATTGCGTTCGCATGGGTTTTATGATTGCTTTGCGCGTGTGAAGCGGGAGGAGAACCGAGCGGCGTTGAAGACGTTGCCGAGCGTCCTGGCGGACGTGGACGCCAAAGGTGACGACGCCGAGCGGTTGATGAACGTCGTTCGTGGATGCTTCGCGGGGAATATTTTTGATTTGGGCGCCGCCGAGTCCGCAGCGCTATTCGGTAACGGTGGGGGCGATTTTGCGTCGACGAAGGATACGCTCAAAAAGCGACCGTGGTGCGTGGACGATTTCGATGCGCTTAAAACACGATGGTTGGACGGCAAGTCGCACGAAAAGGCAATCATGTTTGTCGATAATAGCGGTGCTGATGTTATATTGGGCATGATTCCGTTCGCACGCGAGTTATTACGGCGCGGTACGCAAGTCGTGCTCGCTGCAAACTCCGTGCCGTCGATCAACGACATCACCGCCGAGGAGCTCGTCGAGCACATTCTCCCGGCGCTCGTCGATTTGGGCGATGCCATCCTGTCGCCCGCGATCGCCGATGGTCGATTGCGCGTCGTCGCAAGCGGTATCGATATGCCTGTGATCGATTTACGATATTTATCAGAAGAAATCGTCAACGAAGCCAAGGACGCGGATTTCGTCATCCTCGAAGGCATGGGTCGCGGCATCGAAACCAACTTGTTCGCTAAATTTTCCATCGATGCGATGAAGATTGCGATGATCAAGCATAAAGAGGTCGCAACGTTACTCGATGGCGAACTCTACGATTGCGTGGTAAAATTTGATCCCGCGCCTCGGCGTTGATTTCGCTAAATTTATTTCTTTTAGACTGAGGTGTTTTTACCGCTTGAATCACAAGTTTAGTTTAATAGAGTGTTAAACAGTGCGCGCTCTGGTCGATGCTTTCAAGTATTCCTTCCCTTACTCGTCACCCGCGAAGAACTCTTTGGCGCGTTGGAAGATGCCCTTCTTCGGCTGATCCAAATCGATTAAGAAGTCTTGCTTACCGCAGATGCGACGCGCGGCGTTTTCATAAGCGATACCAGCCAACGTAAGCTTCTTCTTCAACACCAACGGTTCGCCTCTGTTCGTACTCACGATGACTTCAGTGTCTTCGGGGATGGCGCCTAATAAAGGCACACCTAACATCTCCTGCACATCCTTAACGCTCATCATGTCATTCTTCTTGATCATATCCGCGCGCACGCGGTTCACCAAGAGCTGCACGTTGTAAATCCCATTCGCCTCCAATAAACCAGCGACACGATCAGCATCGCGAATGGCGGTAATCTCCGGAGTCGTCACAATCACCGCTTTATCTGCAACAGAGATGGCGTTGATAAATCCTACGTCGATCCCTGCGGGACAATCAATGATGATGTACTGAAACTCCATCTCCTTTAACACCTTGATCAACGTCTGCATGTTGTTCTTCGTCACGTTGTACCGCGCACGGTTCTTCGAAATCGGCAATAGCGCTAGCGTCCGCCATCTCTTATCACGAATCAACGCCTGTTCCATCCGGCACTCGCCCTCCAACACCTCCATCGCCGTGTACATCACCCGGTTTTCAAGCCCGAGCAACAAATCCAAGTTACGCAAGCCGATATCCGCGTCGATCAGCGCCACTCGATACCCCAAGCGCGCCATGGACATACCCAAATTCGCGCTCGACGTGGTCTTCCCAACACCACCCTTACCAGACGTCACAACGATGACTTGACACTCGCCATCGTACTCTGGTGCGGCGCCATCCGCGCGCGCGCCGCTCGCGCGTCTCGGCGTCGTCATCTTGCGCCCGGCGCTCAACCCTCGTCTCAACCCCGGCGTCGTCGCCGACGTCGACGTCAAACGTAACGCATGCATGGTATTCATCGCCTCGCTGCGTCTCGGGCGTCAATACTCGTATATATACCGCTGTGTGGCGTTGTAAATCGACGAACGCGCGTTCACCGATCGATGTTTAAAAATCGAGTTTGAATTCAACCGAACACGTCGACACGAATCGACGACGCTCTTGAACTCGTATTCGTGCGCGTACGCGACGACGACGTTGGGTGGCGGTGAACGACGGCGAATTCCGCGCGGCTCGTCGACGGCAACGGTCGAGATGTGCGGGGCGCGACGCGCGCGGCGACGACGAGAGGGGCGCGATCAACAACGGTGTTTACATTGGTGGCGTTGTTTTTACATGCAGCGCGTCGCGGACGCCTAGTCCCAGTGCAAGCCCGGTGGATGGTGGAATTTGCACGTTTCACCGAATTTACACCGACCGGTTTTCATGTAGAATTCGCACACGTCGCGTCCGGGGCGGTTGGGGAATATTTGAGGCGCCACGAGGGGTTGGTCGCGGAGCGCGTCTGGCGCGGCGGAGACCGCCGGCGGAGGCGCAAACGTCGCGAGCGGGCCATCGACGGTGGTGAAGTATTTCACGAGCGTCGCTTCGTTTGCCGAAGGCGTTCGGGTGACGAAAAATGCCCGGACGTGTAGCAATAAGGAAGGGAATCTCGTGGACACGTAGTTCCAGAATCCATCGGGGTAGGAGCCGAGTTTGCGTTGGAGCCGCGGCGGGAGCTCGCGGTAGTGGTTCGCCTTGTTGCGGATGACGCGAAGCAAGTCGCGCAGCGAGGAGCCATCGTATTCGCGATAGCGTCCCAGGTTTTCCAGTAATTCTTTATCCAGCTTTACCGTCCAATCCGCGCATGCGATAGCCTTGGTTGCGCACGATTCAAACTCGCGCAACATCGTTCTGTCGCTCATGCGGTCCTCGAGTTCAACGCGGTCAGAGGCGTCGATTAGGAATTGTATCTTCTTTTCGGCGTCCCACCACATGGGGTGCGCTAATATTTCTTTTGTTGACGGTCTTTTCGATGGATCATCATCGATGCACGCGCGAATCAGCGCTTGAGCTTCTGGAAATTGATCCAACGCCGACAAATCAAACTTTCGCGCCACCACGTTTGAGTCTCGCTGCATGCGCGCGCCAAAGGGATGCCCGCCGCCGGTGAGCGTGTAGTACATCAAACATCCCAAACTAAATATATCAACCGACCGTGATTGGCGACCTTGCGTCAACCGCTCGGGTGCTTGCCAACCTGATGTGCCGGCGGCGTTTTGTGTGTGAGGGCCGCCGGCGATGTGCGTCTCAAACGACGTACCTTCAGAGATGTTCAAGCGCTTGGCCAACCCCATGTCGGCGATTTTCCCTCGGCTATTCGCCGTGATTAAAACATTCTGTGGTTTTAAATCTCGATGAACAATGCCTTGCTCGTGCAAAGCGTTCAAACCAGAAGCAACGTCGTGTAGAATACGAATAGCTTGCGGTGTGGGGTGCTTTGTTTGCGCGTCGACGCACGTAAACTCGAGCAGCTCAGCGTTGGCTTTGGCGTCTTCATCATCCGTGGGAGGGTCGACAATTCTCGCGAGAGACGACACACACAACTCTAAAGCCATGTAAACGAAATCTGCATCTTCCTCCAGCGCGAAACAACGCAAAATATTCGGATGCTCGTCCGACGCGATGAGCGCTTCGAGTTCTTTACGAGCGAGCTCGTGAAATTGCGCCAGTAAGCGCTTCACCGCAACTCGTCGCCCATCCATGACGCCTTCAAACACAATGGTGCCGCATGATCCGTAACCAAGCACCGTAGGCTTGATCACGAGCCTACCGACGCGAGTTTCTTCGCGTTTTCTATCTTCTACAACGCTCTGCACTTTTGCGATGAGCTCCGCCTCAGCCGCCTTAGCCTCAGCTTGCTTGGCTCGCTTCTTCGCTCGCTTCTTCGCCGCAGCGGAGAGTTGTTCGCTTGTTTGCTCACTCATTTGCTCGCTGCTATCATCGTTCGACGGAGGTACTTCCGCGCTTCTATTTCGTCCAAAGACAAAAACAACTACAAAACCGGCGACGGCGCTCATGACCACGCCGACAATGTCGTCTCGCCGCCGCGTCATTCCTCCGAGCTGCGCCGCTGTCCGCTCGAGCGTCTCCTTTACTAAGTCCTCAGGAATACAAGACCAGTCGTCTTCGTCCGCTCCGATATCGATGCGCACGAAATCTTCTCTATCTCCAAGAGGCACGAGAGCGCCATTTGGCGCCGCGCCGTCTTCCAAGCCCGCGCCTACGCTATCCGTATAAGGCAACGCGAACAATCCGCCGGCGTGAGCACCAATGATGATACGGTCGCCGTCATTTTGCACTTGCGCCGCATGTTCAATCACCACGTTACCTTTCGCATCGCTCACACCGAGAGGTAAAGATGAGAGCTTTGCCGACCATTTCACCTTGCCAGTCTTTGCATCCGTCGCACGCAACGTATTTCCCGGTCCAATAGCAAATGAAGCACCACCCGTGGATTCCGCGCGCGCGCGCGCTGCCCCAATTTGTAAACGTCCACTATCATCATCTCGCGTCATCGTACGTAACTCACCGTGCGTAACATTCCATCGTTCTTCGCCGCTCTTGGCGTCTACGCTACGCACGACGTACTCGGTGCGACCGACGTAAATCAAATCTCCCGCGTCCACATCGTCATCCTCCAACACACTCGTCGTCGTTCCATCCACATCAATATTCCTCACCACCTCCCCAGTGCGTGGATGCAACCCATAGACCATCGATGCGCGTTTACCGACAACTAACGCCCCGTCCCGCGTCGCGCTCGGAGACGCAT
>JACLAB010012417.1_pt1 | contig 17522 bp, 14 predicted proteins | sample 8027921 | NCBI WGS metagenome assembly JACLAB01 (sample SAMN15725117, study PRJNA655200) | protist metagenome | isolation source: fluorescence activated cell sorting (FACS) single amplified genomes of... | place: USA: West Boothbay Harbor, Gulf of Maine | collected 2000-07-19 | reverse complement strand
GAGGAGGATGATTTGCGTGATCGAATGGCGTGTCTCGACGCGCTCGATGGTCGCAGCCCCGCGGCGAACGCGCTCGAGGATTCAAACCCGCAAAGCGCGTTGCCAGAAACGCCACCTGCGCCGTGGTGGCCATCGACATCAATGCCGTATGTGGACCAAGTATTTCTGACGGATTTGCGGAGAGCCGTGTCATCTTTATCAGAAGACGTGGCGTTCATTACGCAGCGCGCGCGCACGGGAGGCGTGTGGGTTCCGCCGACGCTCGAAGGTGAGCTCAAACACGCGGTTCTCGAGCTGAACAAAGCGAGACTGAGCGCTATGCTTCCAAAAATCGACGCAGAAACTTTACCTATGGGCGATGTCAAACAGCTTACCGCAGAAGCTGCGCGCATCGAACAGTTTCAGGAGGAAATTCGCGAACTGAGAGAGGGCATGAAACGAATGCGCACAGAATTGCACGACGCGTTGGAATGCACGTCGAGAGCCGAAGAAGAGCGCGACGCGTTGGAAAGCCAAGTTTCACTTCTCAGGCGACAATCAGAAAAAGATCATGAGCGCATTGAAATTCAAAAGCGTCGAGCAGAAATGAGCAGCGCTGCGTCTGCAGCCGCGGCGGTGGAGGCTGTGCTCGTCGCTGAAGACAAGTCGTTCGATACGGATGTAGCCGAAGTCACGGCGCTGATGCGCGCAGAGAATGAGAAGCTCATGAACAAGTTAGAAAACCCCGGCTGGATCGAGGAGCAGGATGCATTACGTGCGGAGCGCGATGCGCTCGCTCGGCGCGTAGTTGAACTGGAAAAAGGACGCGATGCTTCTTAGTTTTCGTGTTCCTCCACGCCTGCTGGTCGTCAATCATAATTATTATTGTACCAACTTACTGTAACTATATTCATATAGTTATATACTCATGTGTATACTCATATGAGTAACTATATGATCTAACCACCTACACCTCACGCGCAAGAGTTTCATTCGCCAAACCTGTGCCGCTTTAGCTGGCGCCAGACGCCGACGTCTCGACGTGCGCGCGCACGCCCGCTCGCGTAGGGATGAGCGGAAGCCCCAGCGAAGCGTCGCACGCATTCAAAGAGTTGGAAATTTTATCAGAAGCGCACGCGTACACGGTATCTGGCTCGTCTTCCGTGTATGCCACGGGTAAAAAGCCCGCGTACCTGTTTCCTGGTCTCGCGCACGCTTCGAGATTGAACGCGGTGAAATTCTTGTCAAAGTGTTCAAGCACGCTGGAATCGACCGACTTTTCAATGCGTTCGTCGCCGTACCAATCAGGAAGATATCCACCCATTTCCTCGCGGTCGATTTTGATCGTGGACGCGGTGTAACAATCAATCACGTGATTTGGACGCTTCGCCTTGCACAAGTAGTTGCCGACAAACGCGTCAACCATGTCCATTCCACCTCTCTTGGCTACAAAGGCGCGAATTTTATCGACACCTTTAGAAGAAATTATGTAGCTTTCAAACCCAGCAAAACCGCATTTCTTATTCATCTTGTACATGTAAATCATATTCGGACTGCCGCGTCGCGCATCCATCAGCGTGGTGTTCTGCCCAATCGCCGTCGACTTGAACTGCTTCACAAAGTGACCTGGGCATTTTCTCGAATCTTTGAGGAAAATCACATCGAAATCCTTTGGAGCGTTATCGATGATGTTTTGAAAGTCCAGCACGTCGACGCTCGCGTGAAACGCGCCGTCGGATTCCAAAACAATCATGCTCTGTAAATTATCGCGCTTGACGTTGTGCCACAAGCGAAGGTGCGAGTACAGGCACCCGAGATGGTGATGCATCGGGTAATGCGACCAAGCTTCGGGAACTCGTTTCGATGCGGTTTTTTCCACTCTATTTGCCACGCCAATCCACGCCGCATTATTCGTCTCGTCGAGATTGAACACTTTCACCGCTTCCAACGCCAAGTCCAACGTTTTGGGCCAGTACAGCGGCACGACGGCGCGCTCAAAATGAACAAAATTTGCAACGCCTTGCTCATTCATGTGCCTAAATTTCATAAACTTTGAAACAACCGTGCCAGCCGTGTTTTTGGCAACTTGCACATCATCGCCGCTAAACTCATTCACTAGAATGGAAACGCGCGTCCGCAGCGGCGCGTTCTGTCGCGCCGCGAAATCCTTTTCGTGTTTCTCGTCGACGAACATCGTAGAGTCAAACTTCTTCGCGTACGCGCCTTCTCCAAGACCCGCGATAGATGGTCTACGCAACGTGCGCTCATCACCCAACATCAACGGCGTCGACCCCCAATACACGGACGACACAGCGCCTCCGACGAGCGCGCTCACGCCCACGATCGCGCACGCGCGCCCGAGACTCAATTTACTCGGCGTCGACGTCGTCGACGCTCGCGCCGAACCCGCCGCCGTCGCCGTCGACGTCGACGCCGGCGAATCCCCGCATTCCCGTCGCATCATCATCGTCACCACTCGCACGCACGATCAACGCGCAATCGCAATCGCACACCACCACTACCACCAGTGGAGAGATGGATGGATGGATGGATGTCGTTTAGTGTTACGCGCGAGCGACGACGACGCGACGACGACGACGACGCGCGACGCTCGGTGGCGATGTCACCACACTCGTCCCTGCTGACGACGACGTAGGACGACGACGTAGGACGACGACGTAGGACGACACACACGACGACGACGACGACACGCGCGCGCGCCTCTGTCGCCCCATCGCCCGCGCCATCCCCAGCGCCTCGCGTCCTCGCCCGTCGCCGTCGCCCCCATCCTGTACGTGGTTCAACCCTCCTTAGGCCTCGCTCGATTTTCGTTTTTAATCTCACCTCACGTATTCGCTCTTTATATACATTACACACCTTCTTCAACGTGCCTTCGAACGTATTTTCTCGCCATCACCCATCACCCATCACCCATCACCCATCACCCATAGGCACACGCACATAGGCACACGCACACCACAGTACACGATGCATGGACCCATCACGATCACCATATCACCATCATCCGCCCGCCCGCGCGGTCTCGCGGTCCTCGGGGGCGGGTCCTCGGCGCGCTGTCGGTCGTGGAGAGAGTCGTGGATGATGTGATGATGTGAATGTCTTCTGTCGCGCACGCGACCGCACACGCGCACGCGCACGCGTCGCATGCCACACGCGCGCGCACACGGGACGACGACGGGGAGGACATCCACCACGGGGACGACGACGCACGGGACGCACGGGACGACGACGAGGACGATCGCGCGCGCGGTGATGGTGGCGATGTGCGGCACGAGACGACACCGCGCGCGCGCGCTCGGGGTGTTGTGCGTGTTAGCGATTGGGTTTTTAGTGTCAGGGACGAATGCCGTGCGCACTGGGCCCGAAAACGGCGTCGGGGTCGGGGCGTTTGAACGCGCGGGGCGACAGATGATGGAGGAGGAGCGCGAGGCGGCGGCGCGCGCGGCGACGACGGCGTCGGCCTCGGCCTCGACCTCGGCCTCGAAGACGTCGGTTGCGGAGATTGGTATGTTTGACGCCGATGCAGCGCATGCGAAAGATGCGAGTGATGCGGCGAAGGAGATGGACATGGAGAACGGCGCGGCGGTGGCGGATACGCGACCCGTCAAGGATGCGTGGGCGACATCCGCGAAAGAAGGCGCCGCCGCGTCTCTCACGACGACGACGACGACGCGCCGAGGTGAGGACGGAGAAAAGTCTAATACCAAAGAATTTGCCGACGGTGAGCCTCTCGGACGCGGGTCGGTGGTGAAGAATGTACCGGTGCCGATTCCCAAGGCGACACGTTTGCGCGTGCTCGTCACCGGCGGCGCCGGTTTCGTCGGCTCGCACTTGGTTGACCGATTGATGGAGCGCGGGAACATTGTCATCGTCGCGGATAACTTTTTCACCGGGCGCAAAGAAAACATCATGCACCACTTGCAAAATCCATTCTTTGAGCTCATTCGACACGACGTCGTGGAGCCTATGCTCGTCGAGGTGGATCAAATTTACCACCTCGCGTGCCCGGCGTCCCCGGTGCACTACAAACACAACCCTGTGAAGACGATTAAGACGTCCGTCATGGGCACGTTGAACATGCTTGGCTTGGCGAAACGTGTTGGCGCGCGCATGTTGCTCACGTCTACGTCTGAGGTGTATGGTGATCCGTTGCAGCACCCTCAAAAGGAGGAATACTGGGGCAACGTCAACCCCATCGGCGTACGCTCGTGCTACGACGAAGGGAAGCGCGTGGCTGAAACGCTGTGCTTTGACTATCACCGCCAAGAGGGTGTTGATATCAGAATTGCGCGTATCTTCAACACGTATGGCCCCCGCATGGCCCTCGAAGATGGTCGCGTCGTGTCCAACTTTGTTTCTCAAGCGTTGCGCGGCGAGCCGATGACGATTTATGGCGACGGCAAGCAAACGCGTTCGTTCCAATACGTCGACGATCTCGTGGCCGGATTGATGGCGCTCATGGACAATGAAAAAGAGATTGGACCGGTGAACATTGGTAACCCTGGTGAGTTCACCATGCTTGAGCTCGCCGAGGTTGTCAAGGAGGTTGTGAATCCAAACGCGAAAATCGTCTACAAGGAAAACACGATGGATGATCCGGGTCGTCGCCGCCCCGATATTACCAAGGCGAAGACTACGTTAGGCTGGGAGCCCAAGGTGGAGCTGAGAGATGGTCTCCCTAAGATGGTTGCGGACTTCCGCGAGCGTCTCAACTTGCCCAAGACTGAGCTTTAGTTGTTATTTGATTCCACTATTTATATTTCATGTGATTGTTGACTGTCGAAATGGTTTTACACGCGCGCGCTCTGCTCTCTTTTCAAAGTTCTTCCTTGACTTCAATCTTCACATCCCCTGGTAAGTCGATCGGAGCGTCAAAAGTTAACATCGGCACCGCTCCCGCGGCTTGGAAGTTACTCTTTGACGCATGCGAAGGCAACGCCATGGTTGACCCGGCGCGCATCCTTTCAGCCTCGGCTAACAAACCAGCCAACTTGTCTTGCAACGCTGGAGGCAAAAGCTTGGACGCATAAGGCACCATGTCGAAGAACGAAGTTTTAATCGTCACTTCTGCCATCCCACTCACCTCTGAAATTCTAAACAAGCTAGCCTTGTCTTGATTCAAACCTTTCACGACTGCGGCGGTAAAAATCGCCGCCGCCGCCACAGACGCGGGTTGTTTTTCACTCTTGTGGCCTTCTGAAATTCGCAAATTTCGAAAAGTTTGGATAATATGCGAGCATAACTTGATAAACTCCATGTTGGCCAACCCGAGGTTACCGCAGAAGCGATTAGTAAGCATCTCTGGCGTGATCATTTGTTCCATCATTTGCGTGTTCAACCCGTCGCAAACCTTGAGAATAAACTTGTAGCATCGGCCAATCTCCTTCACTGTCGTCCCTTGCGCGGCGCCACAGATTTCTTTAAACGTACGCGTCATCCCCTCTTGTCGCGCTGCGATGTACAAGCACGCGGCATACATTGCGGCGTTCGATTTCCCCAGCGTCGAGTGCGCTTGCGTCACCATGCGATACAAGTCGCACGCGCTATCCTTCACCACTCTGTTCATCCCCATGGCATCCGCAAACTCCCCGATGGAATGAAAAGCATTAATAAGCACCTTATCTGGATTCATCCCACGGTTGTGTAACCTCGACAGCGTGCTATTATACGTTCCATCCGGGTTCCGCCCGATGGTCGTGCTCAATCCTCCACCCGTGAGCATGACGTTTGTCGCCCCCACCGTACGGCTCGGGTCTGCCCCATTCTTATCGCCATCCCCAAACGTACGCCACTCCGAACACTCATCAATAATACGCTGCTCAATCACCAACCCACACTCGGTGCAAATCAAATCCCCGCTCGCGTGATCTTCCACGATTGGCGTGTGCGTGTTACACTTTGGACAAATCTGCGTAAACTTCTTCACCTCCTGCGCCGACGGACTCGGGGCGTGCGCGGTGGACATCAACCCACCTTGCACGGACGGTTTCTTACCACCACCGCCGCCCGTCATCATCCCACCACTGGGCGACGCCGCGGTGGACATGGAATCTACGCGCGCGTCACCGAATGACGACGCCGTCGCGACTGTGCGACGTGGCGACGATGACGCCGGTGGCGGCGAGCGGACGCAGACGCGACGGTGATTTTGATGCGTCGTCGGCGGCGTCGTCATCGTCGGCGTCGGCGTCGTTACGCGCGTCGTCGCGTGCGCTCGAAGACGTGCGCGCGTGGTCGCGTTCGGTGGGCGTACGCGTGGCGCCGGGCGTGGACGTGCGCTGCGTCGACGTCGTGCGCGGCGGCGATCGCGGAAGCCACCGCGGGGTGTTTGCCACGCAAGACATCGACGCTGGTTCGATGGTGGAGTTGATTACGATACCCGAGCGCGCGATGATTGCGGCGCGGCGCGCCGCCGACGCCGACGGCTGCGGCGGCAGTCAAGACGACGCGTACGCTCAGGATGAACTCGCGCTGGAACTGCTGAGGCATAAGGCGCGAGGCGTGCGAGGTGAATTTCACGCATACATTGAGTCAATGCCAAAGTCGTACAATCTGTTGCATTCGTGGAGCGAAGAGGAGATGGCTGCTTTACAAGACGCTCGAGCGACGGCTTTGGCGCGCGAACGAAAGCAAGACATGGAGCGCGCGTACGAGCGAGTGAAGACGACCGTGCGTGAGATACTTGGCGATTCTGTCGCATCTGAGCACGACGCGCGTGCGGCTTACGTGTGGGCACGGGATACCGTGAGTTCTCGAGCGGTGTCCGTGCCGTTTCATCGAGCGGGCGCGTTGACGCCGATGGGAGACATGTTCAACTATGCCCCTCACGATCCGCCAGTGCTATTGGACGTGCACGGCGCGCCCATGTTTGATGCGCGAGAAGACACCACCGAAACCGAGCGCTCGAGGAATGGTGATGATGACGCACCGATACCAGGCGACGGCGCGTACGTCGACGGCGTCGGATTTACGTTTCGTTCCGCGGCGCAGCCACATGGCCGTCGCGGTGTTCGCGCGGGCGAGGAAATATTTGTTTGCTACGGAGAATACATCAATCTAGAGTTGCTAGAACTGTATGGTTTTACGCTCGCACCGGATGAAAATCCGCAGGACGCGTACGTGCTCGACGTCCGAGTGAGCGACGCGGATTCCGCGCCGCTCAAAGTTTTTGTCGGTGGTTTCGCGTGGAATGACTTGGCTGATGTGCGCATCGCCATCGCAATGAAGCGTCCACGAAAAAATGAAAAGTATCTGCGCGATATAGCCCGTCGAGGAGGTGCTCTGGGCGCAGAGGAGGAGTTGGAGACGTTTGAAGCCATTCGAGACGCGGCGGCCACCGCGCTTTTGAGCTTTCCGACAACCGCCAAGGCGGACTTAGACACCGTCGAAAGCGACGCGTTCGTAACCATGAGTGAAAATATGCAATTAGCGATGACTTGGCGCCTGGGAATCAAGCGTATTATTCAAAGAGCGTACAAATGGGCAGACGCGCGCGCGAGCGACGCGCGAACCGCGACAGTTTCGGCGGGCGTCGCGAACATTTCCCTCCCATATGTCGCGAAAGGCAGGCGATAAGTCGCACACACATAGACGAAATAGAGAATTGAAACAGTTGTAGTGTAGTACATTAGTAGTCAAGCGCACACAATCGCGATTGTGAGGCGCCATAGCCGTTTCGAGCGCGCGTCAGCTGAACCCTAGGCGTCGCGAGTCGTTCAAATCGCGCGATTTTCTTTTGTTGATGAAGCCACCGCTTCGATTACAACGATCACTAGCTAAGTCGTCAAATACGACGATTTACTTCTCAGTCGCTTCGCGGAGACGACGGATGGTAGAGCGCACGGTGACGGAACCACCAGTGTTCAAACTGTACGCGCCACCCGCCTTCGTCTTGTTGCAACCCTTGCAGCACCAGATCCCAACGGCTTGACGCTTCATGCCGTACTTCCCGCAGAAGTCACAGAAGAACTTGGAGTGCTGAGACACTTCTTGCTTCTTGACAGTCTTACGGAGGGACGCACCATAGCGCGTGCCGTACTTGCCGACGATGCCTGCGATGGAACGCGAACGCGCGCGAGAGGTCAGTCTCAGAGCAAAACGTTTCGATCGTCGACGCGATTCGAATCAAACACATCCACCGCGCGCGAGCCATGGGTTTTATTAGCACGCATCCAAAACGCATTCGCAGTCGCGCGTTCGCGTCGACGTCGGCGCCACGCCACCGCCCCGTCGTCGTCGTCGTCATCCTCTAAAGCCCTAGCGGCATGCATGCCACCACGAACACGCGCACGCGACGAACGATCACGTACCAACTTTCTTCGTGCGCTTCGCCATGTCTACAGTCACTAAAGAAACTGTTCTAGCCTGCGTCAACGATACACACGCGCGCACGCACACGTCGTCAGTCGTCACCCCAGCACCGTCGGCGATCCTTAGGGTCGAGATCGACCCGAGCGCACACACACACACACACACACGCGCACGAGCGCCGCGACGACGACGACGACGGTGACGACGACGCATAGATATACTACGAATCATTCGGCATCATCACCGCCACCGATGCGCGCGCGCATCGCATCGACGACCACGCACCTTGCGTCGCTAAGAGGCGGAGTCCCAGGGCGCGAGGGCGCGCCAAAAACGCTGGCGGATCGATGTGACGCCACGAATGTATCAACGCCACATGTCCGATGTCCGACCGACCACACGAGGCCACCCCGTCGACGTCGTCGTCCTCCTCCCATCGTCGCCGCCGCCGCCGCACACGACGACGACGACGACGGAGGGCGACGACGAGGATGATTCGTCGAGGCACGGCGTGCGTGGTTCGAGATCTCCGAGCGCGGGTGGGGCAGACGACGACATCGACATCGACATCGACATCGACATCGACATCGACATCGACATCGAATGGTGCGGTCGCGGCTGCGGCTGCGGTGGTTCGACGAGGCGGTGGTGGGTTGATGCGAACGACGACGACGACGACGACGACGACGACGACGACGGCAGCGATGTCTGTGGCGTCGGCGGTGCATCGAAGCGCGCGGGTGTTGGCGCGAAGGACGGTGTCGACGACGACGACGTCGTTGGCGTGCGCGACGTTCGTGGCGGGGAGAGATTTACGGTCGAGTGCGAACGTGGCGTGGTGTTTAGAGAAGATACGAGGAGATGGGGGGTGGTGATGGGAGTGCGGTGCGTGCGGTGTCGTCGAAGGGTGCGTCGACGTCGAGCGCGGGTGAAGACGATAAACGACGAGGGAGTTTTGGGTATCGCGCGCGCACGGTGGCTCGAGCGGTGCATTTAGCTGTAGCTTTCGCGCCGTTGGCGTTGTTAGCGCCCATATTACTTCGCGATGGGTGGACCTGGGGGAATCAGCTTTGGTTTGGGTTGCTCAGACGCATTCTCGAAGCGCAAGGTCCGGCGTTTATCAAGTGGGGGCAGTGGGCGTCGACGCGATACGACGTGTTTCCCGCGGCAATGTGTCACGAGCTCGAAGCGTTGCAAAGCGCCGCGCCTGAACATAGCTGGAAAGAAACAAAAAGTATTTTAGATCGGGCGTATGGCGTCGATGAAACCGACAAGACGAGCAAGTATATGGAGATTTTTGAATGGTTTGACGAGAAACCCATTGCGAGCGGCAGCGTGGCGCAGATTCATCGCGCGCGCCTCAAGCCCGGTGTGGCGGAAGAGCACTTGACGGCGACTCAATTTATCTTACGCTTGACACGTTCTGTTGGTGCAGGCGTTGAACTCGTGATGTCGGGCGAAATTTCGCGCGCGGCGCGCGGTATGCTCGAAGAGTGGCGCGACGGCGCGGCGGGCATCGGACGCGAGGTTGAGCGTCTCGTTAATGGACGCATTCGTCGCGGTGGACAAAAGCGTGAAGTCGCGGTGAAAGTTCGTCATCCGGGTGTGGTTGACGCGCTGACGCGTGATTTCGAAATCCTCGTTTGGATGGCTGGGTGGTCCAAGAATATTAAATGGCTCGAGCCGTTGCAGCTCGAAAACACGATTCAGCAGTTTGGTGTCCACATGTTACAACAAGTAGACTTTAGACACGAAGCAGACAACTTGGACAAGTTTCGCAAAAGTTTTTTGTTGATGCCCGCGATCAGTTTCCCAACGCCCATCCCTGGATTGGCCACTGAGGAGATTTTGGTGGAGACGTACGAGCAAGGCGTGTCCATCGCGAGCTACTTATTATCCCCCGAAGCTGCGAAAGAACAGCTTGGGAGCCCACAAAACAAAGAACTCGCAGGGTTAGGGGTAAAGACGTTGTTCAAAATGTTAATCGACGACAACTTCTTGCATGCGGATTTGCATCCTGGTAACATTCTCGTGCGATTGCCCAATGGAGTCGCGCACACGCTGAGCACGATTGCGGGAATGCGCGGGAACACGAAGACATCAGAGAACGGGAGCGACGATAATGAATCGTCATTCTTGCACAACGCATCGCCGGAAATTATTATTCTTGACACTGGCTTAGCCACACGATTGACACCGTTCCACCAAGCTTCGTTGGCGAAGATGTTTCAAGCCATCGTGTCGTGGGATGGCAAGACTGTCGCTGAAAGCATCTTGACGTTTGCGGACAACGCCAAGGCCAATGTAGATTACACACAATTCAAGCAAGAGATTCAAGCCGCAGTGGATACATTCCAAGAGTCCACACCACGCGCTGGAGAGTGCATGGGTGCGATTTTCGAAACCGTCCAGAAAAATGGCTTATGTTTGGATCCAAACGTGATGATTGCCGTCGTCACCGTCATGGTTCTCGAAGGCTGGCAATGGCGCCTTGATCCCACGGTGAACATCCTTGATTATTTGGATGATGTCCTCAAGGCGAGTGCGCGAAAATACGCGCGGTTGGCGATTGCAGATTACGCACTACGTGAGATGTGGGCGCCATTCTCTGAGCCCGTCATTTACTCTCCATTCGCCGCCGACCCGATGCGAGCGTTGACGCACGTCGACGAAGACTCAACGGGTTCCGTGTACGGCATGGCATAATAGTTGATTTCTAGTGCAGTAGAATATTTTTTGTTGTACAATGTGCGAATACTTTTTCAAACAAGCGCTCGTCCCGTCGCGCTCTTCCACTCGAAACTATGCGCGTCTGTCGACGAGACGAACGCAAGTCGGCTATGTTTTGTTTTTCGAGTCTAAAATCAACGTCACTGGCCCGTCGTTATGAATATCGACATCCATCATCGCTCCAAATTTCCCGCATTCGATTTTCCCCTTGCCTTCACCCGCTGAGACGTAATTCGATCGAACGTGTTCGATGAACTTGTCGTACAGCGGCTCGGCCGTCGTCGGCGACGCCGCCCGGTGGTAACTCGGTTTATTCCCTTTCAACTCCGCGTGTAACGTAAATTGAGAAATAAACAACACGTCATACTCGCACTCCTTCGCGCTCCGCGCCCACTGTTTTGCGCCATCCGCGCTCGGCCACAGTTTCGTGTTGTACACCTTGCGTGCAATGTACTCCACATCCCCGTCGTCGTCATCGACGCCGATGCCCACGAGCACGACCAATCCTCGCCCTATCGTCCTCGCCGCGTCTTCGCCATCGACGGTGACGCCGCCTCGAGCGACGCGCTGCACCACGGCGCGCATCGAACGCGACCGCGGCGTCACACCGCGTCGCGCAGTGTCGCCACTGCCGAGCATGGATGCCGCCGCGTTGACGCGTCGCGCGTGGTGCGTGCACGGGACGCCAGGGACGTGGACGTGTCGTCAACGACTCCACGCGCGCGCGGCGTCGTCCTCGTCCTCGTCGTCGTCGTCGTCGTCGTCGAGCGCGGACAAGGCGTCGCTCTACTTTGCGCTCGGCGTGTCCCCGGGCGCATCCGCCGAGGCGTGTAAACGCGCGTATAAATCCATGGCGAAGCGATACCACCCCGACGTGTGCGACGTGGAGGAAGATATTGACATGTTCTTGCGCGCCAAGGCGGCGTATGAGACGCTGAGCGCGGCATCTGGGTACGTACGCGCGCGCGTTCGCGTTCGCGGATAGACGCGCGTCGTCGTTCCGTCGTCGTTCCATCCATCGCCCACGCACTCCATCGTCGCAAACGCCACGACCGCGCGACTCACCACGCGACACGCACGCTCTCGCGCACCTCGACACAGGACGTGTTTAGACACTGTACAAACGTACGAATGGAAGCTGAAGTGGCGCGCGCAGCTTGAAAAATTACGCGCCGAACGCGCCGAAGCCGAACGCGCGCGCCGCGAACGACAAGACGACAACCGCATCTCTCTCGTCGGCACGAGGGAAATGAAAAACCAAATCGCATCACAAATGGCTGGTTTACGCGACCAAACACGCAAGCGGCGTAACGTCATGAAACCCACTCCGCCGGCGTTTGTCGAACCGTTTGCGGATATCCGCGCCTCCGACGACGACGAATGGAACCACGAAGTGCAGTGACGCGCGCGTCTCGGCACGCGCGCCCCGTCTAGCCACACACCTCCGTCATCGACCTCGCCCGTGCGCGTCGTCATATCATAGCACGTAGCATAGAACACCCAAATTGTTTGTACAGTCGTTCACGATGTGCACATCATGCATTCGGACACGTGGAACCATCCGACGTGGAGTGGATTACCTCTCCCATCATCGCCCGCACACGACGCCGGTCACGACGGTCACGACGGTCACGACGGCGACGACGATGATGATGTCCGCGATGCGTGCAACGCCGACGGCGCCCGCGACGCGCGCGAGTGGTGGTCGCCGTCGCACGCACCGTCGTGGTGGTTGCGTTCGGGTTTTAAACGGTGCGACGGCGGTGCGCCGGTCGTCGTCGGACCCGGACCCGTTCGCGGGACGCGCGACGCGCGGTGCGGGCGCGCATGTACCCTCGTGTCTTCATCGCCGTCGCCGTTCGAGCGCGCGCGGCGAGGGGTGTGGCGCAACCAAGTACGCGAGCAAGTTGAGTGACTTGACGTCGTGCGTCGAGGCTGAGCAATTCGACCGGGCGATGATGGAGGAACTTTTCGATGTCGCGGATGAGATGTCGCGAGTGAAACCTGGGTCACCGGAGTCGTTGATGTTACAGGGGTATTTGATGTCGACGCTGTTTTATGAACCATCGACGCGGACGCGATTATCGTTTGAAGCGGCGATGGGGCGTTTGGGCGGCGGCATCGTCTCGACGGAGAGCGCCGGGGAGTATTCGAGCGCGGCGAAGGGTGAGACGTTGGAGGACACCATGCGAACGGTGGAGGGGTATGCGGATATTATCGTTTTACGCCATTTCACTGCGGGAAGTGCCAAGCGTGCGGCGGCGGCGATTGGAAAGCCGTTGATTAACGCCGGCGACGGTCCGGGGCAACACCCGACGCAGGCGTTGCTCGACGTGTACACCATTCGTAAGGAAATCGGGCGATTGGATGACGTCAAGATTGCTCTCGTGGGCGACTTGGCCAATGGTCGCACCGTGCGCTCGCTCGCTACGTCTTTGACGCAGTTTAATAACGTCAAGTTTTATTTCGTCGCCCCGGATGTGGTCAAGATGAAGGATGATATTAAAGACATGTTAACCGCGAAGGGCATCGAGTGGGAAGAAGCGACGGATTTGATGGCTGTCGCCGCGGACGTAGACGTGCTTTATCAAACGCGCATCCAAAAAGAACGTTTTGCTAATCCAGCGGATTACGAAGCGGCGCGAGGCAAGTACATCATCGACCGCGAAGTCATGGCGGCGTTACCAAAGACATCCGTCGTCATGCACCCGTTGCCTCGCGTAGACGAAATCACCGTCGACGTTGACGACGACCCGCGAGCTGGGTACTTTAGACAAGCGCAGAATGGCTTATTCATTCGCATGGCGCTCCTCAAAGTTTTGCTTAAAGTGTAATTTTACTCCCTTTAACACCGAGACGCGCGGCGCGCGCGAGAGAGGTTTACGAGGACGCGCGTGAGACGTTTTCGCGCGAGGGTGATGAACGCGAGAAGTTGTATGTTTGTATGTATGTATGTATGTACCGTATTCAAAGAAAGCTCATCGTATGCATCCAATGCGGATGCACGCGCGCGTACACACACAGAATGACGTCGATAACGCGCGGTCGATCGATTCGATCGATCGATTCGATTCGATCGATCGATCGTCGACGATCATCGCGGCGCGTCGTGATTTATTCATAAATCCACGCCTTGGCGCACGATTCCCACGCGCACACGCCTTCAGGGAACCACAACCCAATTTCATGCTTGGCAGATTCAACCGCATCAGACCCATGAATAATATTCCGTCCAATCTCAATCGAGAAATCCCCTCGCAACGTCCCCGGAGCGCTCGCCGCCGGATTCGTCTCCCCGATCAACGCCCGCCCCGTCTTCACCACGTTCAAGCCTTCCCACACCATGGCCACCACCGGGCCAGAGCACATGTACGACACCAACGACCCGAAGAACGGCTTGGAAGATAAGTCCGCGTAGTGCTTCTTCGCGTGTTCTTCGCTCACATTCATCATCTTCAACCCCACGAGCTTGAACCCTTTGCGGGTGAACCTCGAGATGACTTCCGGGAGCAAATTCCGCTGCACGCCGTCGGGCTTGAGCATGATGTACGTTTGTTCTTCGTTGGCGGTGGGCATGATGCGTAGGTTGGCGAGGTCGCGTTCTTCGGACATGCGCGATGTGACGTCGTCGTCGTCATATCATTCGCGATCATTCACGATCATGAATCGCGCCGCCATCGTCATCGTGTTTTTTTTTTTTGGCGCGAGTTTTGTGTAGTATTATGATGATGGATGGAATGATGGATGTTCTATGCATGCGACGCGCTAAACGCTCTACGTGGCTACTCATAATAATACAGGTGGGATGTATTTCGTCGCGTGTGTGTGTTTTTTTTACGCGCCGCGGCGGTCGCCGAGCGCGTCGTCGGCGCGATCGGCGTCGACGCGCACGGGGCGATCGGCGTCGAGGCGGGGCATTTCAATCGCCGGCGCGGAGGGTCGGAACGCGCCGGGACGCGGCGGCGGCGGGCCCAGATGGTGATGGTCCGCGCTGATGACGCGCGAAGTGGCAAAGACGATGTATGCGACGGCGCATACGGTGGTGTATACGACGTATCGTACGATGGCTAACGCGCCGAGACCGGCGATGAGGATGCTCGTGAGCAAGACGCCAAAGGCGGGGAGGACTGGGACAAAGGGGGCGGCGAAACGCGTCGGCGGCGGGGCGTTCACCATGGGGATGGTTTTGAAGCTCGCGGTGGAGGCGATGACGGCGACGAGAGACAGGGCGCCAAACCAAGATACTCGCGCGTTTCGCGCGCGATAATCAATCGCGAACGCAAAGCATGAGAGGAGAAGCGCGGCGGCGCGCTTCAACGGCGGAAGGCGCTGCGCCCACGTCGCGCGCTTGGGCGTCCATCGACTGACAATTAGCCCCAAGTTGACGCCACAGAATATGCTCAGCGTGCCAATGGATACCAATTGCGCGAGGAGGTTGATGTCGAGCACGACGCCCAAAATACCAGTGACGGCGCCAGAGAACAAAGACGCGTTCGCCGGCGTGCCAAAGCGTTTGGAGACGTCGGCAAACCACGCCGGGAGCAAGCCATCTCGCGCCATGACCATGAAAATGCGCGGTTGACCCATCATCGATAGCAACAGTGACGTAGTGATTGCCGCAATGGCACCCACGGACACGATTGAACTCACCCAGTGCAAATTGTGCGTCTGAAACGCCATGGCAAAGGGCGCGTGCACGTCAATCGAACTATACGGCACCATGCCCGTAATCACCAAACACATTAACGCATACAACGACGCGCAAATACCCAAGCTTACTAAAATACCAAAAGGCAAATCCGCACTAGGATTGGCCACTTCTTCCGCGCACGTGGCGATCGTGTCAAAGCCGACAAAGGCGAAGATGACGACGCTCGCGCCGGAAATGATGCCCGCCGCGCCGTTTGGCGCGAATGGCGTCCAGTTATCGGCATCTATAGCCGTACTACCCGCGATAATCACCGTCGCGATCACGGCTAACGATATGTACGTCACCACACTGTTGAACTTTGCGGTCTCTTTCGCACCAGAGACGAGCAGCGCCGTCATGGCTGCGACAACCGCGCCGGCGACGACGTCAATCTCCACCACGTCTGGCCACACAATCAAACGCGTCGCGTTGGGCGAACCACCAAAGAGCGCCACGGCGTAAGACGTCCACCCGCGTGCGACCGCGGCGCTCGCAATCGTGAGTTCTAACGCCAAATTACACCCCGTCAAGAACGCCGCGAGTTCGCCAAACGTCGCCATCATGTAGTTGTACGCCGACCCCGCCACGGGCATCGACACCGCAAACTCTGCGTACGCCAACCCAGTCACCGCACTCGTGCTCGCGGCTAAAATATAACTCATCACCACCGCCGGTCCGGCGTGGTCGTGCGCCACCGCTCCCGTGAGCACGAAGACGCCCGCGCCGACGATACCGCCCACGCCCAACAGCGTCAAGTCTTTCCGCGTGAGCACCTTCTTCAACGCCGCCGCGGTACCCGACGACGACGACGCGGTACCCGACGACGACGACGACGACGCCCTGGCACTACCGCGTAAAAGCTCGGTATCATCACCACCACCACCACCGTCATCACCATCATCCGCGTCGTCGAACCCGCGCGCGTCCGCCTCCGCCGTCCCGCGCGCGTCGCCATCCGCCGCGCCGCGCGCCGCCGCGCGTCCCATCACCCTCGCCCGGCACTCCCTATCCGTCGCGAACGTCACCAGCGCCTCTCGCACGCGCGCGCGCATCGTCGACGATGACGACGACGACGACGCCAACCACCTTTTGAATGCCCACGCGACGCGCGCGTATGTATACACGACGACGACCACGGGCACCGTCGACGACCACGGGCACGACGACCACGCGTCCTCGTCCTCGCCCTCGCCCCGTCGCGCGCTGCGGCGTGCGCGAGCGTCGACACCACCTCGGACGTAGGACGTGGGAATACGAGGAGGACGACGACGACGACGACGACGACGAGGATCAGACGATGGTGATAATTCAAACCGAGACCACGACGATCTGACGACGACGACGATCAGGTGATAATTCAAACCGAGACCACGATGATGGCGCGTGTGAGATTTTCAAACCACCACCGCGTCGACGACGGTGGTGGTGTGCGCCAGTGTGCGACGCCGCGGACCATCCCTCGGTGTGCGTGCGTGTGCGTGCGTGTGTATATATATATATAAACACATCGTGATAGGTGTCGTCGTCGTCGTCGTCGTGATTTGATTAGATTTGATTAGATTTTGATTTTGATTCGCATTCGAAACACGATGACGGTGTCGAGAGTGATGAAGATGACGACGACGGTGACGATGCGCGGTGGTGCGTCGGCGCGGTGTCGTCGTCCATCATCAACGCGGCGCGTACGCGCGATGGACAGACGCGTTGTAGGCGGCGGCGGCGTGCGAGGGATGCGCGCGGCGGTGGCGCACGGCGCGACGGGTGAGAACGCGGATTCAAACGACGACGTTAC
>JACLAB010002064.1_pt1 | contig 17532 bp, 13 predicted proteins | sample 8027921 | NCBI WGS metagenome assembly JACLAB01 (sample SAMN15725117, study PRJNA655200) | protist metagenome | isolation source: fluorescence activated cell sorting (FACS) single amplified genomes of... | place: USA: West Boothbay Harbor, Gulf of Maine | collected 2000-07-19 | reverse complement strand
ATTGACAGCAAAAGAGTACGCTTTGTTTCAGATGCAGCATAAGTTAAAAGATGGCTTAAGCGATCGGGCTTTCAATACCAACACAAAGTTCTTGCAAAAGTTCTTCACCGTTGGCGACGGCAACTCCGACGACGTTGCTTCTTACGTTACGTGCAAAAAAATACTCGAATGGAGGATGCCATGGACTACACGGTACATTTCTGTCCTCAGTATCACAGATGTTGGAAACAAATCAAACAAGATGAATGGCCAGATCACGAAAATGATGTATGTGGCCATCCCATGAGGGGAGGGAGTACTTGCGGTCAGAGGCGTTTCCTGAACCGTCGCGATAAACGCGGCAGACTAATCCCCACAAGATACTTTTATTTCTTTGGCATCAAAAAAGCTATTCGGGAGTGGTTTGCAACTGAGACTTACTCGTACCTGCGGTCGCGCCCCGATGCGCGTCCAATAGACGACATATGGGGTGGACTATTAGTGCAGGGCATGAATGGGATGAACCCGAAGACTGGAGAGCGCCTCGACGAAAAACAGTTGCATGGTCGACCCTCGTTGAACGGCGAACTGCTGCATGAGGACATATACAAATTTAAAGATGGCTCTGTCGCGCATCTCAGGAAGCACGAGCTTCTCGATTTTGGTTGCGACGGCATCCAAGTTTTTAAAAATATAATCTACGGCGTCGGATTGATGCTCGTCCGGCCATTCGGTGTCCCCGCTGTTGTGCGAGGAAAAAAGGAGTTTACGAAGTTGATAGGTATCATCCCGGGACCCAATGAGGGAGTTGATAAAAAACATTTGCCAAAAAAGTTCACAGGGTGCGAGGCGTATCGACGTGTCTTCATGGCTCCGTTGGTGTCAGAGTTGCTGGAACTTGGGAAATATGGAATTGATGTGAGAGATCCGTATATGGAGAGAATGACTGGGGGGCGTTTTGAATATAACATGAAGTTCCACATGGCGACTTGTACTGGGGACACGCCGATGAGAGCTAAAATCGCGTGCACCTACAACCAAACTGGTCACCGGGGCGACCAATACAACTATTGGTCCGGTTGTTCAGTCGATCGTTACACAAAACGACACCTTGGATATGCAGAGCCGCAGGAACAACCAGCAGCTAGTTCAATGTTAGGTAATATCAAGCTCGGCGCCTTTGATAAACGGGTATACAGGGGCCCGCAGGGAGAGATCGTGAATGGGGTTGCACGGGATCCGTACACGGACGGGGGAATGTTCACCCACGCAAAGGCTCTCGAGTTACACAAGCTCGTGGAAGCCGGTCTGTTGGAGGAAAGGAAAGCTGGAAGGTATTGTATGCCACCATTTGCACAATTGCCATTGTTCGATCTCTGTTGGGGTTATGCGCTCCCGGTCGTGCACGCTCTTGTGTGGGGTGTCGAGAAGACATTTTGGTTATCGATTATCGATGATAACTCCAAGAATAACGGCAAAATCGAGCATTACATGCCGCCGGAGGTTCGCAAGGAAATCCAAAAGCTCGGTGGCAGCATCAAGTGTCCACACGACGAGGGTCGTCCCTATACAGACATAATCGTAAATAAAAGAATGTGGAAGATGGAAAACTGGCTACACTTTGCGAAGATTGATCCCCCACCACACTCCTTGCACTTTGAGCGCTGACGACCGTGCTGGGGCTGAACGAGTGTTGCTGCCTAGCTAGCTAGTCCGTTGTTGATATTCTCATAGCACGAGGGCGATCGTCGCCAGCGCGCATATGAGCGCCAGACGCGAGGCTCCCTTGACCGAGACCGCCCCGTCGTCATCGTCCTGGATGAGGTTAGGCACAGGAGGTCCGGGCGGCGGGGGCGACATCGGCGGCGGCGGCGGCGAAGGTGGCATCGTCGCCGCCGCGGCAGCCGCCTCCGTCTTGAACGTCTCCAGGGTGCTCGAGTCCACGCCGGCTATCGTCTCTAATTCGGCGATGGGATCGATTGGGTCGCCCGTCTCGACTCCCGTCACGCCCTCCGCCTTGAGCGAGTTCTCGGCTGCGGTGAGCGTGGAGTCGTCGACCTCAGCCTCGCTGAAAAACACAGAGACGTCGTACGTCGTCGAGGCGAGTGACCGACGCCTTGATGCCGCCGTCGCGATGCACGCGCCGAGTGAGCTCGAGAGTCCTGCCTTGGTGTAGTAGTCCGAGCACGCGGTGTCCGCGTCCGAGGCTGTCAGCTTGGCGGACATCTTCCGCACCTTCTTCCCGCTGATTGCGGCATCGGCGAGCAGTTTGGCCTTTTTCTTCAGCTTCGCGTCCGTCACGCCGTCAAGCATGGTGTCACGTGACTTCTCGGCTTTCTCCTTCGTCTCCTTCGCTTTCTGACTGGGAGATGAAGCAGTCTCACAGCTCGAACCTATATACCCGGATTTGCACGTGCACTCGCACGACCCGGCTGTTCCACTAATAGTACCGCCGTTGATGCAGTAGAAAGTACCGTCGCTCCCATCCTTGGTCGAGTTCGAGGAGGCGGAGCACGCGCTGGCAGTCTCGCAGCCGCTCCCCCCGTATCCGTCTTTGCATGTGCACGTGCAATCCCCGGTTGTCCCGCCGATGGTGCCGTACTGTGTTGAGCAGTGAAGCGTGCCGTCAGTCCCATCCTTTGACGAGTCCGATGAGGCGGTGCAAGCGCTCGCGGTGTTGCAGCCGTTTCCCTCGTGTCCGGGTTTGCACGTGCACGTGCACGCGCCAGCCGTTCCGCCGGCGGTACCGCCGGTGTTGATGCAGTAGATTGAACCGTCAGTTCCATCCTTACTCAAGTCTGTAGAGGCGGTGCACGCGCCGGCAGTCTCACAGCCGCTCCCCCCGTAGCCGCTTTGGCATGTACACGTGCAATCACCGGTTGTTCCGCCGATGGTTCCGTATTGTGCTGAGCAGTGGAGCTCGCCGCCGCTTCCATCCTTTGCCGATTCGGCAGAGGCTGTGCAAGCCTTTGCGGTCTCGCAGCCGCTTCCATCCCACCCAGCGTCGCATGTACACGTGCACGAGTTGGTGACGCCACCGACGGTGCCGTGTTCTCCGCAATGGATACTGCCGTCGCTCCCATCCTTGGTCGAGTCCAAAGGGTTGGCGGTGCACGCGTCGGCAGTCTGACAGCCGCTTCCCACCCATCCTTGGGCACATGTGCACGTGCACTCTTTGGTGAATCCGCCGATGGTGCCGCCGTGTTGTTCTGAGCAGTAGAGCACGCCTTCGCTCCCGTCCTTTGCCTGGTCGTCAGAGGCGGTGCACGCTTTGGCTATCTCGCAGCTTAACCCGTCATACCCGTCCTGGCATGTGCACGTGCACGCGCCAGCTGTCCCGCCAACAACCCCACCGTTGATGCACCAGAACTTACCGTCGCTGCCATCATCTTCCTCCGAACCGGTGCTGCATGATCCGGCTGTCTCACAGCTCGCACCTCCGAATCCTTTTCTACATCCTGTGCAAAGGCACGATCCCGTCGTTCCACTTACAGTGCCGTCATTTATACAGTAGAAAACTCCGTCGTCACCGTTCTTGCTGTCATCATTTTCCTCGGGAGTGCACGGGTCGGGGTTGCACACGACAGTGTTGGTGAGGGCGCCAGCTGTGCACGACCTGGTCCCAGAGCGGGTGTATCCGTCATTACACGTTGGGGTGCACGATGCGCCGTGCGCGAGGGTCGAGGTACAGTCGTTCAGGGCGCCGTTGGCGACAGCGACGGAAGCGTCGCAAGAGTTGCCGTTGCACACGGATGTGTCCGTGAGGGTACCAGCGCTGCAGGACCTGGTCCCGGAGAGGGTGTACCCGCTGTTGCAGGTTGGTGTACATGACGACCCGTGCGCGAGTGTCGAGGTGCAGCCCGATCCAGTGGCACCGTTCGATATCGCTCCAGACGCGTCGCACGGGTCGGGGTTGCACACAACGGTGTCGGTGAGGGCGCCAGCTGTGCACGACCTGGTCCCGGAGAGGGTGTAGCCGGTGTTGCACGTTGGGGTGCATGACGCGCCGTGCGCGAGTGTCGAGCTACAGTCGTTCAAGGCACCGTTGCCAACAGCGCCGGACGCATCACAAGAGTTGCCGTTGCACACGGCCGTGTCGGTGAGGGTGCCGCTCGAGCATGACCTGGCCCCTGAGAGGGTGTAGCCGGTGTTACATGTTGGTGTGCATGTCGCGCCGTCCGCGAGTGTCGCGGTGCAGCTCGGGCCGGACGCGCCGTTTGATATCGCGATAGATGCGTCGCACGGGTCGGGGTTGCATACGGCTGTGTCCGTGAGTGTGCCGGCTGTGCACGACCTGGTCCCGGAGAGGGTGTAGCCGGTGTTACACGTGGGGGTGCATGCCGTGCCATCCGCGAGTGTCGAGGTGCAGTCGTTCAGGACGCCGTTGGTGATGGGATTTGATGCATCACACGAATCGCCGCTGCACACAGCTGTGTCCGTGAAGGTGCCATCACTGCACGATCTCGAACCAGACAGGGTGTACCCGGCGTCACAGGTGGGTGTGCACGATGAGCCGCTCGCGAGGGTGGAAGAGCATTCGCCGGGAGCGCCGTTGGTGATGGCGCCGGACGCATCGCACGAGGATGGGATACCCCATTTCTCGATAAGACCTGCGGTGACTGTTTCGCGCTCCGCGTCCGTGAGCTTTTCGTCAAAGATGAGCACTTCACCGACGTAGTTTTCACAGTAAATATCGGCCCACCATGGGAATCCACCAATAGCGACTGAGGTCAGCGAAGTGTCTTGATACGCCCCGGTACACCCGCCGCACGAGTTGGGTCGCGTCGCCGCGATGGAAAATGATGCACTCTCGTCGTCGTCCAAAGTTATGAACCCGTCGGTTGCGCCGTAAAATATGTTTGCCAGGTGCCAATTATCGAACTCAGATTCGAGGCTAGCCATGACCACCCCTGCCGCATCGTTGATCGTAACGGTGTCGTAGTTGGGCTCCGAGAGCCCAATCTCGGCATTGTTGCTGTTCCATTGAGAGCCGAACGCGTACCCCGCGCGTCCGCCAAAAATAAATCCGTGCGGCAACGGCCGCCCCCCGTCGTTGTTAACGATCCTATACGCCACGAAAACCTCCGGGTTTGACCCAGAGTTTGACGAAAACTGAAGCGACGCGTACTGTTCGTTTGCGTAGATGGCGTTCAGTCCGTTCTGCACGTTCACCTTGTACTGAACGTCGCCGTTCACAGTGTTGCTTCCTGCATTGCCCATCTTGTCCGTAAAGGCGGAAATCTTGGTCACCTCGGTCGACCCGTATACGCTCGTGTCGCTGAAGTCGAACCAGTGCTTCAGCTTGGACCCGCAACACCCGCTGAAGTCGTATGGCGAAGATGGCGATGGGTCGGGGTTGCACACCGCCGTGTCGGTGAGGGTGCCGCTCGAGCACGACCTTGATCCCGACAAGGTGTATCCGCTGTTGCAGGATGGAGTACATGTCGCACCGTCCGCGAGGGTCGAGGTACATCCCGAGCCAGGAGCACCGTTCGTGATGGCGCCGGACGCATCGCATGAGGGCGCATTGCCCCATTTCTCGACAAGACCTGCGGTGACTGTTTCGCGTTCCTCGTCCGTGAGCTTGGAGTCGAAGATGAGCACCTCGCCGATGTAATTTTCGGTGTAATGCACCATCGGCCCGTGATCGGGATACCCGCCCAGGCACGGTTTCGTCAGAGATGAAGCCCAATATTTTCCAGTTATGCCAAAAGTTTCCTTCGTACTCTCATCGCCGTCGACTTTCATAAACCCGTCGGTTTCCCCAAAATACATGTTTGCGACATGCCACGAATCATATGGCGCGTAGATAGAGGCCAACAAACCACCCCCTGAATGCGACGCGCCGATGTATTGTTCATCCAGGGCATACGCGCCAAAATGATATCCGTTATTCACGTCCCCAACGACGATACCAGAGCCTCTGTTACAAGATTGTTGGCATACCACCCGATATGCGACGATCACCTCCGGGTTTCGCCACGAGCCTGAGGTGCTGAACTGCAGGCAACCGAATGTGCTTCTGTCGATAAACATCGCACCGAGACCGTTCTGGACGTCCGGGACGTATTCCACGTTGCCTCTCATCGTGTGACTCGCAGAGTTGCCCAACTTGTCGCTGAAACCAGAGATTGTACTCTGCGCCGAGGTTCCGTATACGCTCGAGTCGCTGAAGTCGAACCAGTGCTTCAGCTTGGACCCGCAGCAGTCGGTAAAATCGTATGGCGAAGATGGCGATGGGTCCGGGTTGCAAACCGCCGTGTCGGTGAGGGTGCCGCTCGAGCACGACCTGGTCCCGGAGAGGGTGTATCCGCTGTTGCAGGTTGGCGTACATGTCGCGCCATCCGCGAGGGTCGAGGTACATCCCGAGCCAGGAGCACCGTTCGTGATGGCGCCGGACGCATCGCATGAGGACGATGAGCACGTTCCACAGCATATTCCGCCGCGGCGCATCGCGCAGGCAGATCCAGTGCAGGTAAGAGTTCCCCAATCGGGTTTTTTTCCCGCCACTTCTGTGTGTGTTTTGCATATGCGGTCTCCCCAGCCCCTTCTGAAGGTGAACCACTCATTTTCTGAATCGCCCACTGCGATCCAGCTGTCCCCATCTGGAATATCAATGCCTGAAGGAGGAATTCTGTCCGTGCAAAAATTACCTGATGAGCAGAGCTGCAAGCCTCTATCTACACAGATGCTGTTTATGTCAGACCAAGAACCGCCAACATCCTGAGCGATAGGGACAGCAAGGTAATCCCATTCGGTTGCGGTTTTCGGATAGTCCGAAGGTCTGTCGACACAAGATCCAGCATACGATGTACACGAAGACGGAGACGAAGATGGACACATGGCCAGACCCCACTTCCTCATGAGCTCCCCGGTGACAATTTCGCGCTCCTCGTCCGTGAGCTTGGAGTTGAAGGTGAGCACTTCGCCGACGTACTGCGTGTTGTAGTGACCAGTCGATCCAGTCCATCCCGCGATAGAAACACCGGTAAGACTCGTGGCAGAGTACTGACCGACAATCCCGAACGTTTGCTTCGTTGCGGTGTCGCCGTCGATGGCCAAGAACCCGTCGGGGTTGTTCTCACCGTAGTAGATGTTCGCGACGTGCCATTGTCCGTATGCGGCGTTCACTGTTGCAGCCTTGGCTCCAGAGGTGACGGGCATTCCGATGTAATCTTCTTCCTGGCCGTAAGTGCCAAAGCCGTACCCGTTGCTGCTGGAGCCGAAAGTGATTCCAGAGGGCTGTCCACAGTCCTTTCCGCACACAGTCATGTAGGCGACGAATACCTCCGGGTTCCTACCGAGATGGCTCGTGGAAAACGTGAGTGCCGTTTTCTCCGCGTCGGTAAAGATGGCATTCAGCCCGTTATGCACGTTGACCTTGTACTGAACGTTGCCGTTAACGGTGTTGCTTCCCGAGTTGCCCATCTTGTCCGTGAAGGCGGAAATCTTGGTCACCTCGGTCGACCCGTATACGCTCGAGTCGCTGAAGTCGAACCAGTGCTTCAGCTTGGACCCGCAACACCCGCTGAAGTCGTACGCGCTGACCCCTTGTAACTCACCGAGCGCCGCGAAGAGAAGGACGAGGACCGGCCACCGCGGGGGGTTCACCCGCGGAGCGTGCGAGATCATGCTCTTCCTGTTCACAAAGGAGGCGAAGGTGTATCAGTTTCGGCGGATTGCGTGCTCGTCTAAAAAAACTGGCAAGTGTTTCGACGACATACATCATCCGGCTCGAGTCCGGCAGTCCGAAATAATTCAATGGTGATCAAACGTATTCGCTTTCGGAAGATGGGCGATATCAATTCGTAAAGAAACATTATTGAGAAACATTATTTTAAGAAAGATCCTCATTTTTGTCTTTTGGTCGGGCGCGGTGCTCAGACGTACCTCCGAGAAGATAAAACTGCAGTTTTCGCGCGAAGCACCTCACCTGTAGAAATGCCTGTGGATCGAGCTGGGAAGTTGGATGAACCGCGTGGAGTGCTGCTTGCTTGCTTCATGTATGCTCGATTATTGTTAATACACGCCTTATTATTATTATCTTGATTATTATTATTATTGCTTTTCCCGCCCAATCAAATCTCTCATTTATTAGAATTGCCATCAAAATCCCAAAAAATCCCACTCACCGAGTGGTAAAATAAGCAAAGTACCACAAAAATTGACGAAAACGGGCTATAATTTTATTTGTACCACAAAAGTACCACAAAAGTACCATTCGCGAAATGATAGTGATAGGACTTATTGCACTCAAATTTAGCCTTATGAGGTTTGATTCATGAATGATAAATGACGGCATTATTAGTTTACAAACCCCAATTAAACTAACCCTCGACCACGGCGGGGGCAATAGTTATTAGGCATTACAACCCCATGTTTAATATATACAAACCCAAATTCATGTGGTCTACAAAAATATATTGGTTGCAAAAAGACATTATTGGCCGAAATCCTCGTCATTTTGCTTGGTCAAATTTCGCGCTTCTTAATTATAGGACTTATTGCACTCAAATTTAGCCTTATTAGGCTGGTGAATAGCAGATCCGGGCTAAATTTTGACGCCAAATTTCAACCGTCATTCAAGGGTCAAATGTTGCATATAATCACGCAAATTTAGCAGGTCGAAAGGCAAGTATAGCTGATTGTTAAATTTTCCGCTAAATCGGAGTCATCGCCCCACGTGACGTTGGTCGAGCCTTTGGTTGCTGTTCGAACCTCGTTCCTGCGCGCGCCATTGCGGCTTGAACCGCTTGAAGTGATGAATGAGTGCGCTGCGAAGCCGGTTGGCCGAGGCGAGAGCATCGCCCGGGGCGGGGGCGGTAACGTCGACCTGGCGGTCGTCCGGAGGCAGTACTCGTTCGCGAGCGGGCACGTCACTGAACTCGCCCAGCCACAACTTTCGACGAAGCCACCTGTCGCCGTCGTCGCCGGCGGCCCGTCGCAGCTCGTCGGCGTCCAACTGCCGCCAGTCGAGCTCCATCATCGCGAAGTTCTCGTCGTACTCCCGGACCATGACATCCAGGCAACAGCACACCTTGAACATCTTGTCCACGACGAGCAGGTCCACGAACGACACCTTGTTGGCGAGGCATCGATACCTCGCCTTGAGCCTCCCGAAGAAGCACTCCACCTTCTTCCGCAGAGACTCGTGCCACTTGCTCCAGGTGTACGACCAATCGCCACATAGCTGATGCTTGTACGGCGGGATGAAGACTCGCCAATCCTGGTAGCCATTGTCCACCCCGAGGTAAGCGCCATTCGTGGACAAGGTTCCAGTGTCCGTCAGGAGTTCGTACTCGAAGTTGTTGAAGGGTGGGCCGTGGATGTATTCGCTGAGAAACTCGTCCTTCTCCTCCGCGATCGACTTGTCATTCATGGTGCCGGGCGCGACCGTGGACACGAAGATTGGCCTCCCATAGTAGTCCACAGTGACATTCCAGACCACCGTCGGATACCTCTCCTTGCCAAAGAACCTGTGTCGGACGCTGGAGTTGTACCCACCGTACCAAACGTGAACGCCGTCGCTGAGCCCGCACATCCCAGGAAACCCCGCCGCCTCGAACGGTTCGACCACAGCACGCAGCTCCTCGTGCGTTTTCGGGTACTTCACGTACTCCCTGTACTTGTGCTTCATCATCCACGGCAGAAAGACGTCCTTGAACCACGCCACCAGCGGTGGCCTGGAGCAATGAAAGATTTCGGCGACGCCATCCCAGACGCACCCCAGCGCGAGGTACCGCAGCGACGCCATGAGCAACACCGGGAGAGGGAGTGGGTCCTTCGCGGGGTCCTTCATGATCTCGGGGTCCGCATCCATCTCGTTCCTGAGCTTCTGGTACACGGCGAGCGGCATGCGGATGCCGTGCTTAAAACGATCGCGCATATTTTTGTCCTTGTCGGCGTTCTCGGGCAACTCGTAGTGGGCCGCGTCCTTCAAACGACAGTGGTAATCGGACCAGTAGACGCTCTTCTCGAACTCGTACCTCCACTTCGCCTTCCCCTGTTTATCCGGCTGGTCGCGGTATCGGGACATACGCTTCTCGTTCGCCTTGCGCGGCTTCACGACCCTCGGGCGATTGAAGATCGCAACCTGCAACGCGTCGATATCGATCTCTCTCCTCGACGCGCGCAACTTTGCACGAAGCATCGCTGCCCGGAAGAAGAACTCATCGAGCTCCGCGTCAGTTGTTGCGGATGGCCGAAGCAAGGATAGGAGGATCGCGGGGTTGTTGCGTACGTCCATGGCGCGGGCGGGAATGACTGGTTTTTTTTTGAATTCAAATGATGAGCGGGAAACAGAACGCGAACGGGGTGCAAGGCGCGCGTTTAATCGCGCGAGGTTGGCTTGCGCGAACGCTTCGAAGCCCTCCTAACTTCTGGTTCCTCCGCACGAGCACGAGTGGAAGTGCCGACACCGTTGAGCGCATCGAAGGGTACTTGATGGATCTCGCCTCCGTAAAGATCCTCGGACATGATCGCGGCGGAGAGGAGGCCCTCTTGTTGGACGCGCTGGCACGTGGCGAGAAGTTGCTCGTCCGTCACGCTCCTCATCTTCTGCATGATGTCCGCGTCCGGGTGGTCCGCGTCCGGGTGGTCCGCGTCCGGGTTCTCCGCGTCCGGGTGGTTTGGTACCTCGCCAGCGATGGTGCCGTCCACTTCGCCGAAGGCACCGTCAAGGTTGGCGGTCGGTAGCGGTGGCTCCGCCGGCTGAACCGGGCTCTCCGCGAGCGCCAGGGCAAGCAAGTTGGCGGCCTTCGTGGCGTCGGCGGCCTTCTTGGCGTCGGCGGCCTCATCTTCAGCCTCGAAGTCGATGGTGGGGTGCCCTAAGGAGAGGAGGAGCGCGTTCGTTGTGAGTCGGTGATCACGTTCTGCACGTGCCCTCGACTCAAGAATGCGTTCGCCCAATGCCTTGATATCGTCCAGTTCGGACTCGGGGGCGGCGTCGCCGCCCATCATGGGTCGGCCAGCACCCGGTGTGCGGTAATCGTGACCGTAAGACGCGGTTGCGATTGCGAGCTCCTGATGTGATGATGAAAAAAAAACACGGCGTGAGAGTCACAGGCGACCAAAATATTCAGATGTGATCGCACCTTTTGCCTCGCTTTCGGCACTCCGCGTGATGCGGCCGCCGTGCGGTGGTTGGGGTTGATGATCCACTGCCCGAACAGGCTGGCGCGCGTTACGCGCTCGCTGAACCACTTGTGCGCCGCCACGAATGCGGCATGCGTGGTGGAGAGGCCGGGCCTCCCCTTCGTGACGATGGTCTTGAATTTCTCGACGTCCTTGAGGAACGGAGAACACGGCGAGGCCAAGCGGAACACCCAGGGGAACGTGCTCTGGCGATAGTTCTTCCACGAAGAGTCGCCTGCAGCTTGCCCCTTGACGACCTCGGCTTGCCACATCTCCACGGCTTTTGCTTCGCATTTCTCCCACCACTCCTCCTCGGTGCAGCCGGATTGAAAGGTCAAAAACTCAGCCTGGTCGTCCTGTACATCTTTCGGGTACTTCCACTGCTTGGCGAAGAGGCGCACCATCTTGTCGAGCAGGGGCTTGTTGGCATTGCCTTTGTTGAAGATCGCCTCGTCGGTGCGGAATCGGAGCGAGTCTTCCGGGGTTTTGATGGCGCCGCTCGGCGAGGCCCACCATAGTCCCCATTGCGGCAAGACGAGAATCATCTTTCGATAAAACACGCCGGCGTTAACGATGCGCTCGGGAACCTCGCTGTTGTCCACCTTTTCGGACGCGTACAAGACGGCGAACAAGGCCATGATCTCCTCACCCGGGACCCAGTTGTACCCACCTTTCTGCCTGCCTGCCGGCACCGCCGGGGCGGGGGCGGGTTGGCCGGGAGCGTTTGCCATGACGTCACCGATCGCGTGACGAGCGACGCGGGGCCTGGAAAAAGTGAGTTGTCAGTCGATTTAGCCCCAAATTTAGCGAGAAATACTGAATAGCAGATTCGCTAAATCGGACGCTAAATTATATGAGATAATCGACGGTCTGCGACTCAAGAAAATTTTGAAATTGACAAAAAAATTGTGTTTCGAAATCTCTATTTTCGATGGAATTTAGAGATTTTCGACAACGCGCGCGGGGCCCAACTCTAAATTGAAATGCGATGTGGGACGAAACAGACCCAAAATTACGGTACAAATTTAGAGTTGGATCTGCTATTCACCGCCCTGAGGTTTGATTCATGAATGATAGATTAGATTAGATTAACTTGGATCGTCGTCGCTAGCGCACTCGCTTCCTTCCTGGCCTGCGCCGGCTATTATCCACGTAAGGCGATCGACACCCGGCTCCTTGCAGCCTTAGAGGAATGTTCAGGGTGCAACCCCTGAAACCCGTTCCCCGTCCGCCATCGGTCCATCGCCTGTCCCATTCGAGCGCTGGGACAACCTCGCCCAGCCCGCTCTTCCTCCTCCTCTTCCTCCTCCTCCTCTTCCACCACATGTTGACTTCCCCCTTAATCCCACGGCGCGTCAAGCCGCGGGGCGGAAATGTGACCTGTGGGATTCGCCAGCGAACTCCCACAGGGGCCGGGTGGAACCCCACACCCCAACTCTGTAATCGAGCACCGCCGGAGGATTGCCGGAGACTCACCTCAGAAGTGATTCATGAATGATAAATGACGGCATATTAGTTTAGATTCTATACCACGGTCATCACATAGGGAGGCTGCCGGTTCAAAGCCATGAGTAGAGCTAAAATATCCTGTTCCCAGGTGATACTTGAAACTCTTGCGACCTTTGTATGCGCACAGGCGAGGTCCAAAGCACAATATCCAAACGCGGTAGTAGCCTGCACCCGCGACGAGTAACAATGTACTGTTTGGGATGAGACACATGAGAAGTCATGATCTCGAAACCACTTCAGAAGTGTCTCGGGGGAAGAATTGATACCTGTGCGAGGAGCTTCTGCATTGGCGTGACCTAAATAGAAAGGATCGAACTCACAAAATATGTAAGATACCAGGTGCTGACTCACAAGGCGCTCGGCGCCGTGCAGGATATGCTGCTCCCATCCTTGAGCATCTATCTTCAATAAAAGCACGTCTTCGTGTATCTCATCGCTGAGGGTACTTGTTGGAACCTCGATAGTCTGTTCGGTTCCGTCCGTGAAATCGGTCGAGTCCTTGTTCAAAGAACTTGTTCCAGGATCATTAGCGCCCACATGAACTTGGGCGACACCTTTCTCGTTTGACATTGCTTTACAAATGACTTTAGATCTGTCCCCGAACTGTTGCACTGCTATTTGAGCACTATCGCAGTTAGAGGGGACCGCTTCAAATCCTAGTCCAGTCCACTTGGGATGATCTTTGAGCAAGGTCACCAAGTCAAAGGCGTTATGAGAGGTGCCAACGTCCACTATCAGACCCGTGTTCTGTTCCAAGTGACGCACCATATCAGAACCTTCGTGGGCTTCTCTTGGCATTAAAATTGGCAGCTGGTGGCGTCCGATATATCGTGAGCTCCCTGGAGCGACATGTCGTGGTAAATTAAAGTTTAGGAAGACGATAACTGCTGCTGTGGCAACGAATAAGCACCAAAACCCTGGTTTCCCCAATTTGAGTTTTTGTACCAGGCGCATGTTTCTTTATTTCGTCCAGGAAGCAAAACGTAGTAGAAACGCCCGCGATCGGACTCGAATGAGAAGATAAAGGAAAAAACAAAGCAGTAGCACGAAGGCGTGCACTAGCTTCTGGCGTCGCTTGCAGGGAATGATGCACGCATGCTTGGGTGACATTATAAATATTTCAAAGGTAAAAATTAAAATTACCATGCGAACGAAACCTTACTTCTTGTTATTATTACGAAGTAATAATAATGTATTTTTAAGGTACACATTATTATATTACCTTCGAAGGTAATATTATTTATTTATTATCATCACATATATATTGAAGTCGAACGGAGTCAAGGATTTTTCACGGATTTTTGGGGTCCGTCCCAGCTGGGTCGGCATAGCCTAGTAGCTACTTCGACACGCGTATATTTTAATGATAGATATTGATTGATTGACGTTTCCATGCATGGTTATTAGTTAATCACATGAATAACCACCTCAACTACAACTAACGCGCCGACGTATGAGCAAACACATTTCACCGCTTATAAGTAGATAGCGTTAAACCAACGTTGACGAATTAACGATGACAAAAATGTGGACATTGATTGTACGAAGCGATTCGACCGTGATATATTAATGAAATAATTCGCTCAGACTCCCCCGTTTTTCCTTTAACCTGGACCAATCAGAATTCCGTATTTTTGTACGCCCGAGGTACGCCCCGGTACGGTCTCAGGGGCGGCGAATCAAACTGATTTTGACTGAAACATTATTATCTGTGTTCCACTTTTTTTGCCCCAGGCATGAGGGAGTAGCCGACGAGCCGCGTCGCGGCTGTTTAAACTCTAAACCCTGAGAACCAACCCAAAACCCCCTAAAGTCACGGCGCGGACCCTAAAGTTACAGCGCGCCGCTTGTTACTCGAGCGTCAGCGGCTACATGAGCGCACATCTTGCTCATGTAAAAAACGCTCCTGTTCAGCGCTTGTCCCCATCCACGGACCCGAAACGTGTCCGGCGCTTCATTTGTGAACGTCAGGAAGGCGAACAGGTTTTATTGCACCCGACTACTACCCAGCGCTCACCGCTCTATCTCTGCCGTGGCACCGCCGCATCTCCGCGCGCTGCACCTCCACTCGCGCCTCAACTCCTCCTCCCACTGCTTCCGCCTCGCGTCCTCGTGCTCGACGCGGGGCTCGACGGGCCCGCCCACCTCGAGCGGGCTGGACGCGGCCCTTCTCAGCGACGAAACTTCGAGCTCCCACGATCACAAAAAAATTAAAGGTGAAAAAATTTTTGGGGAGTTATGATTTACCTGGATTTCTGGATTCTTGAATTCTTGGATTATTAAAGTTCTATCTACTGGTGTGATGATGCGTGTCTTCCTTGGTAGAACACTGACTTGGCTTCGATGGAAGGCGCTTGTCCTGCTTGTTCTTGGAACCGCCACCACCCAATTGGATAATGGGAAACCCGAAGAGGCAAAGGGCGGTAGCTATGGCTACATGCTCGTGCTATTTAACGCGCGTGCTTCAAGTGCGGGTGGAGTCATTTCGGAGAAATTGCTGAAGGGAAATGATGTCGCAGTGGTGGAGAACATACACTGGCAAAATATTCAGCTCTATTTTTTTGGACTTCTGTTCGGTCTATTGGCATCGGGAGCTTCTCAAATGCCTATGAATGTATCGAGTGGGCATTTTACTTGGTTCAACGGTTGGGCTTATGCCACTGTGCTCTCGCTTGCCATAGGTGGGCTGCTCGTGTAATTCATTCTTAAATTCTTGGACAATTTTGCTAAGTGCTTTGTGACTGCTGTCTCGATTGTATTTGTTGCGGTCATCCATGCTTGTTTGCGAGATGAAACACTGAATCCTCACCTTGGAATCGGGATTGTGCTTACGTGCATGGCTCTGGAGCAGTATAATTTGCCGCAGTGACCCTTTTATTATTCCGTCGTATTTATTTTCAAAAATATTTCCGGTGTTTTGCCCAAACGGTATGTGGATTGGTTTTAGAGGCTCCAGCGCCAGAATCACCCAGTTTCTGTTGGCTTAAAGTTGTGGATATGGATTGCAAGAGAGGTCGTGGAAGCGTCAGAGAAACATCAGGAAGCCCAACGCGATGTCGCACAATGTTAAAATGGCACGGCGGCTTCAGCCCAACGCGACGTCGCACAATGTTAAAATGGCACGGCGGCTTAGGCCTGACCAAGCCCAAGGACATCGCCGACAACGCCCTCGTCTACACCTGGCTCGCGGACAAGGTGCCCGCACTGAGGTACATCGCCCTGCGCGCACGCCCGCAGCCCGCCGAACCCACGGGTTCTCGGACCCGTGGGGTGCGAAGGCGCCACGCCGAAGCCCAACCCGCTGCCGACGCCATCCCCAACGACGACCTCCCAGAAGAAAACGGGCCCTTGCATGGCTTCGCCGAGCGATCTTTCCGCCGCGTATGGGAGAGACCGCGGATAAGAGGAGGAAAAACTATTCTGCCCCATCGCGACCCTTCACCTCTTCCACCGCCACTTTCTCTGGCAAAAACATCAAGATCATGCAACTCCGGAACAAGCTCACCAGACGCCAACGGCGGCATCAACCGCACCGACATCGCCACGCACGTGACGTCCCTCAACGGACCGCTCACGATGGCGTCGGCAAGCATTGCACCAGTCCGGCCCAGCTTCCGCCTCCGCGCGGACATCTTCAGCCACCTCGTGCACTACCTCCTCAACCTGCCCAACCCCGACTTCATCGACCTCAAACACGGCACACTGCTGCACGCCCGCGCACCTCATCCACGACTCGAGGTACATCTACTCCCACATCCTCCTGATGGCGGCCGCAAACTGCGGCGGAAGCCGCACGAGGACGCATAACAGAACCTACGGCGTGCTCGCGAGGTACGCGGCTAACGCAGGTTATGCAGTGTACCTCGAGCAACGCGGCGTCATGCCCGCGCATCAACGGCAAGATCCCAGACTTCATCGTCGAAAATGAAGGAGGCGTGACCGAGGCGTGACCGATTCCGTCAACTACACCACGGCCACCGTCCTCGCTTGCACTAACCCTAAGCCCACCCCCGTCGCACGCAACCGCGAGCACGCCAACACACAAGCCGGCGTCGGCACCAAGATCTCCGAGCCCAGAAAAAAAACCGAGTACCCATGCGAAATGCCGCACTCAGCAAGCTCGTCACCTTCAGTTTACGGCTTGCATCATCACGACAGATGTTCGGAGTTGTTGAGAATACATTTGCTGTCAGACGACAAATTACGTCGCCGGAAGCCAACCAATTCAAGGAAGCAAACAATAATTCCTCATGAGCAAAAGCAACTGTGCAACCGATTTCGTGTGTGAGAATGCTGATGGTTACCTGGGTGTGAGAATTTTGATCCCAACTACGTGTGCGAGAGCACACTCATGGAACCCATCACGTTATCTTTGTGTGACGGATTCACGAGCGTCTGCATTTCCACGCCAATTTCGGTGAGAGTGAGCCAAGCCTTGGCGTACTCCACTTCTCTCATGGAGTTTCTTCCATTCACTTATTTACAACTTTCAGTGTAAGAGAGAGAATCAGAAGATGGAAGGGTCGCCACAGCAAGAAAGCGAGTCCTTGCAGCTTTCGGGTTTGAGTACGCCATTTTGCTGGTTCGTTCACATGACCAGCGACAGAGCCTGTTGCAATACAGCGACAAAGTCGCTAACGTCGACTTGTACATCAGCGTCTCGCCGCGAACTCTGACATTCCATGTCACTCATGCATCGTCGAGTGGATATCCCCGGAAATGGATCGTGTCCGAGTGGAAATCCTTGATGTTTTGTATTACCTAGGTTCGCTTCATATCGAAGATAGTGGTTGCCACGAAACAGTACGATCTGAGAAGTTAGTGGGTACAAAAATTGATAAGCGTTTATTTCGATGACAACCCCACCAGCCTCCATAAACGCGTTATGATTAAGAATACTCCCATGAGTTG